>Ga0189288_10160_pt1 | contig 56343 bp, 46 predicted proteins | sample UW105minimetaG_FD_130316 | JGI IMG/M metagenome (GOLD analysis project Ga0189288, IMG submission 130316) | Marine microbial communities from the Costa Rica Dome - UW105 mini metaG | ecosystem: Environmental > Aquatic > Marine > Oceanic > Photic zone | place: Costa Rica: the Eastern Pacific...
AAATCCGTGCCGCGATCCTAAATGGATTCACAGCGCTTGGCATCCCAAAGACAGAGGCCGTAGGCTAAATCCGTCCAGCGCAAGGTGAAGTCCCACTTCAACCCGATTTGTGCAACAAAGCCCCTCGGCGGTGAAAGATCTGGACAGCGTTGAGAGTGATCCGACGCTTTGGTTGCAGGTGCATCTCATGGAAAAGGGCATCCGCAAGGTGGCGCCCACGGCGGCGATCGCTCTGCTTGATAAGGCGATGTCTTTGCTGGCGCAGTATCTTGACATGATGCGGGTCATTGATCTCGAAGAGTTCGAAGATCAGTTCTGATCCCGCCTCCAAATTCTTTTGTGCGGGCGACTGACGCCCGCTGACCTTCCTTTAGAAAATGGAGGACGATGATGTCTGTCCAAACCCGCCGCGCTGCGTCCAGTGCGTTTCCTTGTGATATTTGTGATCCAGATTTTGAACCAGACCATTCCGCAATACAATTGAGACGCCTGTTTGCTGATTGTCTGCGCATCTTGGATCGCGCGATTGCAGCCGAGCAGGACCTTGAGCTTGCCGTTGGCGATGACACATCCGCCATGTTCAATCCGGCGATGATCAACTGGTTAAAAGCTGCGGAGACAGCCTGGGACCGTGTTACAGATCAACTTGGTGCGTTGTGCAAAGCGGAAGATGTTCTCCCCGACAGCCTACTCTCCAAGATGTCATTTTGTTTATCAGACGCCATGGGCTCGACCGATCTCAATGACTGTGATCATCAAATTCAATATGGCAGACAGCTTGTTATTCAAGCCCAGCACACCGCGACGATGTCTGCTGCCACACGTGACACGGCGCAGCTCTTGAGCTTTGCGGTGGAACGTCTGGAGATCATAGCGAACCGGCCTTTCATGTTTGCGGATGAAGATACTGCCACAGATATACCACCCGAGGATTCACCCGGCATGACCCTATACTGAGATTTGTCCAAACCCCTGCAGCCCAGCTCCTTTGGGCTGCACAAATCCACCAAAATGAAAAGGAATACCACTTTCTGCCAGAGAAATATTTTTGCAAAACCCATCCCGAAGAACGACACTTACCTCGTCCACCGCAAATCCCATCGGCGATATAATAAAGGAATTCCAAAACACTGGAGTGACGCGGCGCAGGCCAAAGGCTTTTCGTTGATCGACCGTGTCGACAATCGTTACAATCTGCTGTTGTTATGTCACTCTTGCGGGGATCTGACGATCCGCCCTCGCAATGTTGTCGTCGACCACACGCCTGAATGCCAAAATTGCATTCGCTTGCGTCGGGCAAAGGCTGCCTTCAAAGTCGGCGCTGAACTGCTCTCCACATCCCAACCAGCGGCCATATGGCTACTTTCGTCTCAGCTGCGGTCATATCGTTGCCCGGCAATACCATCGTGTTGAACGCGCCGCCGCTGGCGGCCACCAGCTGGGATGCGATGCATGCCGGGAACAACGCTATGAGCAACAGGCCGCCAAATTCGGCTGGAATTTAATTGGCGATGCCAGTTCTGGAAAGCAGGGATATCGTCAGTATCGGCATAGCTGTGGCCACCAGCAGGATATCTCTGTCGGTAATATGTTTGGGACGATACCATGTGTGCGGGCTGCGGCACTGGTCCAACCGCACAACCCTCCTTCATCTATCTGTTCCAGATCGACCTGCCCAATCTTCCGGTTCTCAAACTTGGCTATAGTGCCCGGCCCGAAAAACGCCTGCGCCAGCAGCTAGGGCTCGATAGAGGCATTCCGACCGAGATCCTACGTACGATCGCGATGCCAACGGGCCATGAGGCGCGAGCTGAAGAAGAAGCTTGCCATCGGGTACTCAAAGCCGAGGCTCCCGATCTCATCGTGCCCAAATCCACTTTCGGGGATCAGATCAACACTTTGAGCGAGATCTACCACGCCGCTGCGGTATCTCGGATCCATGCGCTGCTCGATCAGATCGAAGCCAAACGCGGCCAAGACTGAGTTTCTCAATCTATTTCTTGAAAGCCATTAAGGAGACAGCCCATGTCCCTTCCCGTTGCTATGCCGCAATCCAACCTTGCGCGTCACCTCACCAATCAGGTTCTGCAGCAGATCTATCGCTCAGCGCTTTTGACAAAACTGCACGAAGACAACTCTTCCAATGCCGTCTCAGATGACTATCACGACTTCTCGCACGAAGATCCGTCACCAGAAGCCAAAGAGGCGGGGTATGTCGGTATTCCCTACGCCCAAGGCCTGACGGCGGACGAACGACAAAATCTTTACGCTCTGGGAGATGATCCATGGGCGCAGGATGTGAGTGGGGCAACGCACAAACGCTTAGAACAGGCCCCTTTTGATGCCATGTTCTCGGCAGCGCGCGCTTTGTTTGCGATCAAAGATCAGAACATGCTGGATAAGTTGAGACAGCCAGGCGCGATCACTTCGTTCATTCTATCAGACGAAGAGACGAGATATGGGTTTGAACGCGATCTTGCTGATCTGATCACGGCTCTGGCTGTGACGCAGGAGACATCAGCTTGGGAGACCGTACAGCGCATCACCATTGGCCCGCTGGTGCAGGTGAAGCCCGGACTCTATCGGCAGCGCGCCTTAGATACTACAGAGCTCGAAAAACTTGTCCGCGGTGGCGAGACAGTGTTCGCGGTGATGAAACAGCCGGAGGATTTGCCCCAATTCGCGCGCCCGCTGTCGTGTCAAACCGTTCATCTGCCCCCGTTTAATCGTGCTATTGCGATTGCCATCTTGCGCCAGACCCACTCCGTGACCGGAGAACTGGCCGAGGATGAGATCCTGCGGCGACTGCCGCCCGATGCTGATCTGGCAGATCTGCCTCTGGCAACCATTGCCAGTGCGTTCCATGCGGAGACAACGCTGAAAGTCGCGGACCGGCTCAAGGAGTTTTGCAAAAAAACAGAGGCCACCGCGCCACCGCCGAAACCCTCTCTAACACTCGATGCGATGGCTTTGTCTTCAGAGTTGGAGGTGCAGGCCGCGCAACTGCTGACGGACCTGACCCTCTGGCAAGACGAGAAACTCGACTGGGCGGATGTGCCATCGTCGCTGTTCCTGCACGGAGAGCCCGGCAACGGCAAAACCCTGTTTGCGCAGGCATTGGCAGGCAGTGCCGACATTCCCTTGATCGCAACCAGCTATGCAGACTGTCAAAGAGCAGGGCACCTTGGTGACTATTTCAACGAGATGGCGGGTCAGGTTGAGACAGCTATCAAACAAGCGCCTTGCGTGTTCTTCATCGATGAGATGGACAATTTCTTCTCCCGCTCCGCAGGCAATCACACTGCGAGATACATGCATTCAGTCGTGAATGGTCTGCTTGAACAGTTGAGCAAGCTCAATGACGCGCCGGGTGTGATCCTGATTGGCGCTGGCAACAACAGGGCCGGCATTGATCCTGCGGTGCTGCGGTCCGGCCGGTTTGATCGTCACATTGAGGTGACACGGCCCGATCACAGGGGCATTCAGAAACTGTTGCGCCACCTTGCGGGCGAGGCCATCACCGCCGAATTGGCCCGTGAGATGGCGGACGGCATGCTGGGCTGCTCGGCTGCCGATGTCGCCAATCTGCTGCGCCGGGCACGTGCCACGGCCCGGCGCACCGACGGACCGCTCCAACCAGCGCACCTGCGGCAAGAGCTCAAGAGCATTACATCACGACGCACTTCAGAGACGCTCTATCGCTCGGCGATCCATGAAGCGGGGCACACCATCGTGGCGCATCATCTGGGCAAACCGCTGCCCGAGCGGGTTCAGATTACTGTGCAGGGCGGGGAATATCACAGCTGGCCTGAGACCTGCCACACTGCCGCGCTCTATGAAGAGCAGCTCGCCATTCTGATGGGTGGCCGCGCGGCGGAGGTCCTCCTCCTCGGCGCGCCTTCAAGTGGTGGCACCACCGATCTGCAAGACGCCACAGCGCTCGCGTTCCAGGCCCGGCATCAATGGGGTCTCTATGACGACGCGCTCATCGCCCTGCCGGCTGATCTGGTGAAGACACTCACTCCAACCCATGGCATCGGCAAGCAGATCAACGAGGACATGCAGGCGGCGCTCCTCACAGCCACAAAGATCATCGAAGAAAGGCAAGACTTGCTCACCCAGATCGCCGAGGCCCTGCTCACACACCGAGAGCTCACCAGGGACATGTTGGAAGAGCTGATGGATACGCCAGATGGCGGACCTGTCAAAGAGCGTCACCAGCCGGTGCAATCTGAACTCCTGAGGTTAACACCAGAGAGGCATTGAGATCACCTGATGGAATGAGGGGAAAGGGTTGACGGGCCCAACACGCCGCCATGATGGACGTGTCTTCGGTTCCTTTGGAACCCCGAAGATACGTCCGCAAGGACGAGGCGCTGTCTGGGGCAGTCAAGCAGCAGCGTGAGGCTCCATCGCACCAATGAATTTGGACGTCTTGCGCGGGCCCGTGACCGTGCAAGGTCCAAATTCGATGGGAACAGAAATGCCTCCGCGAGGGGGTGTTTCTGGGGGATGGATGCTGCTGCGACCGTTTCCTGACAAACCTAATTCAAGGTCAGGGACATCATATCAAATTGAGGCGGGACGCAGGGATCCATGGTCCCCTTGGCTTGGTGTTTCCAAAGAGGGCAGGGCATCCGCTTTGGTGGGTTTTCGTCGGGCTGTCGAACCCTGCTCTTATGACCTTTCTGAACGACATCCCGCTTGACCCCGCCAAATCTAACCCGTTTGCCGCATCGCTGCGCCTGGAGAGCTGCACCCGGTGGCAGGCCTATGGCCAGCTGCGGCATGATCTGCGCAAAGGCAAACAGCCTGACTATGTCGATCCTGACAGGACGTATCTGAACCGCGTGTTGATCGCCCCGCGCGGTGTGGCGGCAATCCAAAAGGACTGCGTTGCCCTGCGAGAGGCGCGTGGCGCGCAGCGGGCGATGAAGTCCAATGCCGCCGTGATCAAAGCGGGGATTATCTCCTTTGGCTATGAGGCCGCAAAATACTTCAAAGCGCTCACAGCTGAACAACAGGATGCGGCCTATCGGGAGCTCGCTCAGGCCGTGGCAGACTATCTGCAAACCAGTTTGGAGGCGCTGGTTCATCATGGCGATGAAACGCAACCGCATGCCCATTTTGCGCTGCGAGCCTATTCGGATGACGGCCAGCCCGTGTGCAAACGCATGACCAAGGCGGCAATGTCTGTGTTCCAGGATCTGACTGCGGAGATCCTGCAGAAATACTGTCCCGAGATCCAACGCGGACATCGTAAGAAAGACCGGCTGGAAGCGGGCGCCAGCTATCCAGAAACGCTCAATCGATCTGTCCGACAGCTGCATGAAGATCTTCCTGCAGTGATCGAGTCAAAACAGGCTGAAGCCTCAGCACTGCAGGATAGGATCAATCAACTGCAGGCGGAGCTGGCGGATCAAACACAGCGGCTCGACAAATATCGGCGGCGGGTCCGCGATCTGGAAACCCGAGAGGACCGCAGCGCCAAAGAAGAGAAACGCCTGATGACTTATGCGAAACGGGTGAGCAAACAATCGGAGGAGCTCAGGGTCAAACACTCCGAGTTACACAGACTCAAAACGCAGGCCAGTGCACGTATCGAAGACCTCCGCCTCAGCATAGAGAACAGTCAGGCGGCGCAAGACCGACTGGCCCAGCAGCACGAAGACCTCAGGGCCGAGAAAATTCGTGTCGACCAACACCGACAAGAGGCTGAAGATCGGATGGCCGTGGCGGAAACCGCGATGACCGCCACAGAACAGACCCTCCGTGAGATCGAAGCGGGGACGGTTGAAGAGGTCGAAGGCAAGATCACGATGAAAGACCGGTCTCCACTGCTCAGGGCTCCGAAGCCGGTCCGGAACCGCCTCATCCGCGTCTTGAGCAAACACCTGAAAGCGAAAAGGGCATTTGCAGAGCGCTTCAACGTCTTGGAGGGTCTGTTGTCACGTGTCACCGACTGGCTGGAACACCGGGAGCTGGATGAGCAGGCCCGCCAAGAGGGGGAAGAGCTGTTGCACAGAAACGACGATGACGGGCCTGGGTGGTAACTGGCAGGACTGGCAGTGAAAGGGGCCAGAGAAGCCGCCTTTCGACGCTTGGTGTCGCGGGTTTGCATCACCACACGACGGTTCTTTGACACGGGCTTCAACGAGAGAAGTGTGTCGCTTAAGTAGATCTCATCTTTTCACCCGCGACAGACAGGAGGGTTAGCCATGACAGCACGTATCACAATTAATCTTCCGCTGGATCTGGCGCGGCTCTGATCCCCATTTCTGGGGTCTCTTCACATCGTGTCGATCCTTCCACGGCCAGTTCTGGCCGGTTCTATTCCTATGGAAAGATGAACGATGGGCATTCCGCTAACTGGAGGCCAGAGCGCGTCGCATGCGCGCGTCTCCAAATTCTATAATCGCGCGACCTGGATCGACGGGCGCGCAGAAGAGCAACTTGAACAGGTGGCGGGCTGGCTAGGCATGTCCGCCGTCGTTGGATTTCCCGATCTGCATCCTGGTCGTTTCGGTCCGGTTGGGGCGGCTTTTCTGGGTGACCGGATTTGGCCTCAGCTTGTCGGGCCGGACATCGGCTGTGGCATGGCGTTGTTTCGCTTGGATATGCCACGCCGACGCCTCAAGCTTGACAGGGCGGCTCGACGGCTGGCGGCCTTGGAGCATGGCGCTGATCCTGACGAGGCCCTTACTGCCCTTGAGGGCGCTGGATTGGAGGGGCTGATCAGCCCTGACGGGTTAGGCACCATTGGTGGCGGCAATCACTTTTGCGAAGTTCAGGTTGTTGATACTGTTCTGGACCAAACGCGTACCGATCTGCGCAAAGATGACCTCTGCCTGCTTGTGCATTCAGGGTCGCGCGGGCGTGGTGCCGGGATTTTTGAGGGGTTGGATGACAGCTGGAAGCAAGGCTTCTCTGACGGAAGCGACGCTGCAGTTCGTTATCTTACTCTTCACGATGCAGCCGTTGGTTGGGCGCGAGTGAACCGGGCGCTGATTGCGTCGTCCGCATCCGTAGCGCTTGGCAGCGCGGTGCATTTGATCTGCGACACGGTCCACAACCATGTTGTCCTGCACGCCGAGGGCTGGCTGCATAGAAAAGGAGCGGCTTGTCCGGATAGTGGGCTGGTTCCACTTGCTGGTTCGCGGGAGACGCCGAGTTATCTTCTGGACGTGCCTGATCAGGTTCCAGAGGCTTTGGGCTCGGTCTCGCATGGGGCAGGTCGAAAATATGATCGGTCTTCGATGCATGGACGGATCCGCAAGACCCGTTCGGATCTGGCGGCTATGACCCATACTAGGTATGGCGGGCGTGTCGTTTGTGGTGACCGCGATTTGCTGCTGGAAGAGGCGGGACAGGCTTACAAAGATCCCGAACAGGTGCAGCAGGACCTGGCAGGCTTTGGTCTTGCACTACCTATAGTTCGTCTGTTGCCACTTCTCACCTTCAAGACAACCGGAGGTGCAAAATGAGTGAGACAGAAGTCCTTCTTGTGTCCAGTGGCAACGGCCCCGGTGAATGTCGGAAGGCTGTTGGGCATTTGCTCTCTTGGCTGTCATATCGGGCAGAACAACAGGGTGTGGACCTGGACGTGGTCACTAGAGACGGCCAACACGGCCCGGCCTCAGCGGTGGTGATCCTGAATGGGTCGGGGGCAGGGGCCCTTGCACGCGACATTGTGGGCGTCGTGCTTTGGCGCTGTCAAAGTGAGCTTCGTCCCCGCCACAGGCGCAAAAACTGGTTTGTGGAAGTCTTCCGCCTGCCAGCTGTACCCGACAACGTGCAGATCGATCCAGAAACTGTTGAGATGCAGGCCATCCGTGCGGGAGGACCCGGAGGGCAGCATCAAAACAAAACATCAAGTGCGATCAGAGCGCGCTGGACCAACTCACATGGGCAGATCTATTCTGTCGTTGTGCGCGACAACCGGTCTCAACATCAGAACCGGAGTCTGGCGCTGGGGCGCCTTGCCGCGCTGATTGCTGCGGAACGAGCAGAAGCCGAGGCTAGTTGGCGCGGTGAGACATGGGCCCTACATGGACAACTACAACGCGGCGAACCGCGCCGCACGTTCGAAGGGAAGCGTTTCAAAGAAGTCTGATGACGAAGGAGGCAGCCGCGTGCTGCCTCTTGAATACCCACACTTACGCAGTGCCGTAATAGGCTGTTTTCGGCTTGAAAAGACCAGAAAATAACGAGTTGCGTTTCAAGGGGCGGGTTTTGATGACATTTGTCGACATCACCGAAACCCGTTTTGCACCAAGGGACGAGGTTAAGTTAAACTCGCTCGGTATGTCCAAACCATTGGGCAAACGTCTGTCCTAACAATCTGGGTCCGTGCTTTCTGACCGCATCTACGGTGTTCCTCATGATTGGCGAATCCTTAGATGCATTCACTGCGGCAAATCAAAATGTTTGCATGCGTGGTCCTCTTGCCCCATCCGCTTCATCAGAAATAATAACAGGCGCCCGTCAGAGGCGCCTGTCTATTCCCTTGAATTATAGCTTAAGCAAACAGGAAATCGTCCGAGCCTATGATTGTAACAGTGACGATTTCTGTATCCTGCCCACCCTCTCCATCATCGACCGCGTAGGAAAAGCTGTCAGTGGCGGTTTCACCGCTATTCAGATGTTCGAACATACCGTCAGCGGAATAGGTAAAGGTACCGTCGCCGTTATTGATCACAGACCCGACAGTGCCAGTATCATCCACGGTGAAAACAAAGGTGTCGCTGTCGACATCATAGACATCGGCTGAAAGAATGACCGACGGGCTTGGTTCATTGAGTGTTGAACTGAATTGAGCGCCGTCCACCCGAAGATCATCGGTTCTGGTGAACTCGTAATCCAATGGTCCAATCGAGATCTGTGCATCCACCGAAGTTCCGTTACCCAGATCAAGATCAACGATATCAAAACTGATGCCATCAATGTTTTCGTTACTGTCGCCAAACGCTATAAAATCTTGATTGGAAAGGTCGACATCTCCATTCCCGCCGACGACATCAAGTGTTTTTGGATCGACGAACTCTCCAACACCACCAACATAGGTCACTGCGGCAAAGCCCCAGCCCACATTGTTGGGATTGGCCTGCATGACAACTCCATTTCCGCTGCTCAAATATTGGGCAGCGATTTGATCATAGGTGTTATTCGCTCCGCTATCACGCGCTATTGAGTTCGCTATGCCCGTGTCAAAGTCATAGACGTAGAAACGGCCAAAGTTGGGGATCGTAAAGGCACCGATGCTTGCCGAGCTGAAAGTTGCCGGATCTTCCGCGACGACACCGGTCACTGCTTCCGCGACAGGCGCATCGTTTTGACCTGAGATGGTCACCGTGACGGTCTCCGTCGCGGTCCCTCCATTGCCATCGTCTACTGTGTAGGTGAAGGTATCGGTGGCCGTTTCTCCAACTGAGAGGGTGTCAAAGGCTCCAGCCGCAGAATAGCCGAAGGTGCCGTCCCCGTTATTGGTCACGATCCCCTGCGTACCGGTGGTGTCTGCGGCGAAGCTGAGAGTGTCGGATGCGTCGGCATCTGTCACATTTGTAGCGATGGTGACGACTGGCCCATCTTCGTTGGCCGTGGCCGCAACTGCAGAGGCCAGCGGTGCATCATTGGTGCCATGTACAGTGATTGTGACAATCTCATCTGTGGTGCCACCATTGCCATCGTCAATCGTGACCGTATAGGCGATGTCGAGCGTTTCCCCGCTTGCGAGGTAGTCAAACACGCTGCCGGGTGTCGCAAAGGTCCAGTTTACAGTGCCGTCCGACGCGGTTTCAGTCGACGTCACGGACAAATTCAGGAGGCTCTGGACATCAGCGCCCACCAAGGTGCCCACGGTGCCGCTCAACGCCACGTTTGTCACGCTGGCCGAATGGGTGTCGGTGACATCCACATCGTCAAACATCACTTGCCCCGATGCGCTACGTGCGGCCACGGCCACATCATATTCGAGACTGTTGTAGAAGAAGGTCTCATTGGAGTTGTCGTTTGACACTGTCAGTCTCAGGCCGAGCGATGGATCAAGCCATTCCCCCGCATCGCCAGATAAGGGCGCTAACCCAATGACATTTGTTGTTCCAGGGCCACCGGCCAGAAGCGTAATCTGGTCATTGGCGCTGTCGATCACCAAACGCACTGAGAAGTTGTCGAGGTTTTGCCCAACATTTCGCACAGTCCGGTCGTTGGTTGGCGGTGTTTCAGGAAACCCGACGCCATATTCGCCACTTGCAAAGACAGCATCGGAGAAGAAGCCGAGGCCGCCTCCATCGGTGGTGAAGATCGACACATGGCGCTCACCATCTGTGAGGCCAATCAAAACATCCTGGTCCCCACCTGTGCGTGTATTGAAGCTGGTGATGTTGACGATGACGACATCGTCAGACGCCAATGCGCCCGCATCAAACAGATCAATCTCGGTATGGGGCACACGGGTGACCCCTTGAGGCCCAACACGCAGCGCGTCCTGTCCGTTCACAGAGGTCAGCGAAGCTGTCCCTGCGGCCCCGTCAAACAAAGACAACATGTCAGAGGCGGACAACGTATCACCGAAGTCAATCTCAGCCCGTACCATTCCGGAAGTGCCCGAGCCAGTCGAGATCACCGGGCCGTCATTCGAGCCGGTCACAGTGATTGTAACGGTTTCAGTATCGGTGCCTCCGTTGCCGTCATCTACCGTGTAGGTGAAGGTATCGGTGGCCGTTTCCCCGGCGGCCAGGCTTTCAAAGGCGCCATTTGGATCATAGCCAAATGTGCCATCTCCATTGTTGGTGACCGAGCCCTGCGTTCCGGTGGTGTCTACGCTGAAGGTATGGGTGTCCGATGCATCAACATCTGAGACGTCAGCAGATATTGTGATTGCGGGGCCATCTTCATCGGCGGTGTCACTGACAGCCGCTGCGACAGGTGCATCGTTCTGACCTTGAATGGTGATGGTCACGGTCTCAGTGGTAGTACCGCCGTTACCATCATCCACAGTGTAGGTGAAGGTATCAGTGGCCGTTTCATCAGCGGCCAGGCTTTCAAAGGCTGCCGCTGGATCGTAGCTAAAGCTGCCATCATCATTGTTTATGACGGTTCCCAATGTGCCGGATGTATCGATGGTGAATGCATGCGTGTCGTTTGTGTCAACGTCGCTGTAGTCGGCTTCGACAACGATGGACGTGTTTTCTGTCGTTTCACCAGAGACAGACAACGCGATAGGGGCGTCATTTTGCCCTTCAATCGTGATCTCATAGGTCACTGTGGTCGTTCCACCTTGGCCATCTGAAATCACCAGAGTGACGGTTTCGGTCGTGCTTTCGCCTGCACCAAGGCTGTCGTAGGCGCTTCCGGGGTTAAAGGAGACTTTTGAACCTCCACTTGCACCCATTCGACCCGCTTGGCTTACCCCACTGTCTTGCGTCGTTAATGTGCCTCCGCCAGTTACGCTTGCGGAAACCAACTCAACCGAAGGTCCATCAATGTCGTAAAAATCCACCTGAAAGCTCAGCGGTTCGCCCTGTGAGGTTTCAAGTCCGTCATCCCGAAGGACCACAAGAGGATCGTTGTTTGCTCTTAGATCGAGCGTGAAATCGTCAAACTGTAGCACTTCAAAGCTATGGAGGAAGTCACAGCCGTCTGCGCCTTGCACGAAATTCCAACGTCCGCATCCAAAGCTAAAAATACTATAGTCCAATACCGAGCCTGAGAAGATGGCGGTATCTTTACCCCGGCCGCCAAACATCACATCGTTGCCGCCACCACCTTTGACGGTGTCGTCTCCGCGCCCCGTGAAAATGAGATCGCTATGATCTGATCCGGTTACCTTGTCGTCGCCACGGCGGGTCCAGATGAGTTGCCCGTGGTCTGCATCAGACGCATCCACTTCCATGTCTTTTTTTCTCAGATAACCCCGACCACGATATCCCATGGACACCCTCCAATTTTATCACCGGACAGGCGTGATGCCTTAATCCATCAAACTTTGAGCGCGAGTGTGTTTCCAGCGTCGCCTCAAAAACTGTTTAAATTTTAATGACTTGCGATCATGGGCGACAATCACCCAAACGGGTGATTGTTCTTCGCGAAACAGAAAGTTGTTTCATTGGAAACAAAATTGCGTCCAAGGTGACGTTAGGGACACGGGGAACACCAATGAAATCAACAGATCGAGTAATGAATGGCTGGCAACTTGTGTGTTTCAGCTGTCTTAGCGCGCCGTTGGCAATGGTAGGCTTCGCCGTCGTCAGTTTCGTGCCGACGTTCTATGCCATCGATATGGAGCTGGGGCTTGCGGTCGTGGGCGGGGTTTTTATGTTTGGTCGGTTCTTTGATGTTTTCACAGATCCATTGATTGGCGCGCTGAGTGACCGAACGGGCGGTGCGCGGGGCCCTCGATTGCCATGGATGTTGTTTTCGTTTCCCGCTGTCCTCTTGTTCGCATGGTTGCTGCTCTCCCCATCAGACAACGTTGGCCCGATTTATCTTTTCTGTGCGCTGTCTGGCTATCTCCTCAGTGTCACTGCATTTGACGTGCCTTATTCAAGTATCGGGTTGGAAATATCTCCTTACCCGCATGAGCGTTCAGTGCTGGCCGGGACCAAAGCAGTTTTCCAAATTCTGGGGGCTTTGGCAGCTTCTCTGGCACCGGTGATTATCGGAACACAGATGGGGCTTTCGTTATCCTCATTGGTGCTGATTTTTCTGGCTTCAATGCCCTTGGCGATGGCCGCATTCCTGATCTGGACACCACGACATGCCAATCCGTCCGACCAGGCCCACCCAGGGGTTTTGAACTCTTGGCGCGCGTGTTTGCGGAAAAACACGTTTCGCAAATTGATGATTGCGTTCTTTTTGGTACAGGCAGCCAATGCGATGACAGTTGGTCTATTGGTACTGTTTGTCACACATGTTCTGCAAACGCCCGAGATGGTTGGGCAAATGTTCTTGATGCTCCTTCTTGCAACCGCTTTCTTTGTGCCACTTTGGGTTTTGTTATCTAAGAAAGTTGGCAAGCGCAGAACTTGGACCATCGCCATCGTATTCGGCGCTGTGCTTTTGGCGGTCAGCTACACCGTTGGAGCAAGGGAAACCCTTTTAATGCAAGTGATCTGCATCGGCTTGGGAGGGTGCATGACCTGTGATGCCGTGATGCCCACCTCAATACTTGCAGACATCGTAGCACAGGACGAGGCTGACAGCGGTCACCCTTGGGCAGCAAGCTATTTGGCCCTAAAAAACGCAGGTTCCAAGATGGCTTTTGTCGCTCCTATGGGTGTTGCGTTTCCCGTTTTGGGATGGGCAGGTTTCGACAAATCAGCCACCGGTTCACCAGAAGCATTGAGTCTTCTTGTTTTCTTTTTTGCTGGGCTTCCTTGTCTGCTTCGGCTCTCGGTTTCTCTCTTTTTGTGGCGCAAAGTGGAAGACTTGACCGAAGCCGCACCCGCAACATGAGCCAAACGTTTACACCTCCAGCAGAATTCGAAATTCGAGCCGAAGAAGCTCGAATGTTGCGTGAACGGGCTGTAGCATCAGCACGTTCGGTCCTCATCTTAGTTGCCCTGATTGCAATCAGCCTCGCTTCCGTCCATCTTTATTGGGAAGCTTTGATCTGGACGGGCCTTGCTTCAGGCATGGTCGCGATCACTGTTGTCTATGCGAGGTACTGGCAGAACTCAGAAGACACCCCTCTGCAGGTACGACGATATCTGTTGGGCCACAGCGCGATTTCGGCCATAACCGGTTTGCTTTGGGCGATGGGCGCCGTGCAATTGGCTAGCCCTGTATCGGAACTACAGACGTTTTTAGCGGGTCTATTTCTGACATCAATCACGGCTGGTGGGGTCATGGCAGGAACCGTGTATCGACCGGGGTATCTCGCCATCGCATTTTTCTCTGTTCTGCCGTTTTCCCTGTACCTGTTGGTCACTATGGAAGGTGGGCAACGCATCTATGGCGGGTTTCTTCTATTTTATCTAAGCTTTTGTTTCACAACTAATAAAACAGCAAGTCAAAAGACGCGGGAAGCTTTAGCAGCCAATTTGACGAGCCGGAAAGCAGAAAAGGCTTTAGAAGCCTTTTCTGAAGCCGCTAAACTTCAGGGCGCAACGAAACGATCCCTGAAGGCCATTCGACACGATATGGCTCAGCCTTTGCTGGCGCTGCATAATTTCCTGGCTGAGATGGAGCGCAAAGCCACTACTCCGGAGCAGCAGGTGTTGGTTCGCCAAATCCGTCTCGCACTCAACAGTCAGGAAGCCTTAGTTGCAGAGCTTGCGAATGTTGATCAGCCTGCATCGGATCCGGTGCGATCTGCGATCAATGTCGCAGAGTTGGTGACGCAGTTGGACGATGAATACCGACCACAGTTTGCGGCAGTTGGGTGTGAGTTTGCAATCAATTTTGAGGTGGACGTTGTTGAAAGCGATCGCTCAAAACTGGAGCGTGTTCTGCGCAATTTTCTCAGCAATGCGGTGAAATATGGCGCGTCTGGTGGACGTGTGGAGTTATCGATCTTTGCAGATGGGACAGATAGTTTTTGGCAGGTTACAGACCAAGGCGAAGGCATGACGGATGCGCAACTTCGCGCTGTGCAAAGAGGGACAGATCTAGGCCCAACGTTCAGAGGTAGCGGCTTGGGGCTCGGCATAGTTCGACAACTCTCTGACGAGCTAGGCGGCACTTTTAAAATCTCCTCCAGCGTAGAAACCGGGACGCAAGTTTCGCTGAGCCTACCGGGATCAATAAAGGCCACGGCACTCCAGAACGCTTTTGTGTTGATCATCGGTCAAGAGACACTGCCAGAGATGGGAGCTTGGGCGGATTTAATTTCTTCGTGGGCTTGGAAATTTGCCCATGCTGAGACCGAAATAGAAGCGATGCGGTTGCTCTCTGTTCTAGGGCAAGAACCTGATCTGATCGTGCTCGATCTCGCAGTTGGACAAAAATTGTCTGGTGAAGAATTAAACTCGCTACGCCAACACGCGCCGATTTTGCAACTCATGCGCGCTCGGCAAACGGACGTGATTTTGCCGAACCAAAAATTCATAACCTTACCCGATCAAGAAGCTGATCTTCGATGTATTTTGGAACATCACCTTCAAAACAGCGCCAATTCGCGAGCTCTTTGAACTGCAGCAGCTCGGCTGCTAACCGAGAGTTCTCTGAAAATCGTCTTGGCATGGGTTTTGACGGTATTTTCGCTAATTGATAGCGCACGAGCAATTTCCTTGTTGGTAGAACCTTTGGCCATCATCGCCAAGATCCGCCGCTGCTGCGGTCCTAGTTGAGGTTGGACAATTGTGTCCGTTCCTTCGGAACTGAAAATCATGCGGCGTGCGCCCTTCTGGACAGAATATGATGGTATCGGTCCTGTGTCGTAGGCGGATTTTATTGCATCTAGCAGGACATGCTCGTCACTTGATTTATGTACAAAACAAAAAGCCCCGACCAAGTCCGCATTGCTTCGCGTAATTTCATCTTCGGAGGCAGATAGTACTATCACCTGCACTCCTAAGTTCCGGGCGCGTAAGGCGCCGATCAGCGCAATCCCATTGATCTGCTTCATTGCCAGATCAGTAATGATCACATCCCATACGCCCCCTCTATCGGTCTCTTCCAAAAAGTCGCTTGCGGATGTGAAACTATGAACTTCGAGGTCCAGAATGCTGTTTTCAAACACGTAATTGAGGCCACTCAAAAACAACGAATGATCATCTATTATGGCCAACCGGATAGCAGTGCTTTCCAATCTCGTGTTCCTTCTGTTCAAACAACAGGTGTTGGGAAGACCTTCGTCGCTGAAGACGTGTCTGTTGCTTCGTCATCTAGTGTTAGGGTGCGAGTTAGAAGCGATCAACTTTCTTGCATCAAATCCAGCTTAGAGAGCACCGTTTCTCTCCGGAATTCTGTGTCAAACGAGCGCCGAGTTTCCAGCGGCCTTTGATACATACGCAGTGCTTGGAGTCGCACTGCAGTCCTTCTGCATCGAGCTCTCGCTGCAGATTTAACCAGTGGCTCACTTTGCTTCTGAAAATTTCCACTTCAGGAACCTATCGTTTCGTCTCTCTCAGACCAACAACAAGGCGAAGCTTCTTCTTTTCTTGAGACGACAGGTGAAACTGGAAGAGATCCAGATCTGCGTTGCCTAGTCGATGCCTAGAGTGTCCTGTTTATCCTGAGCGGCCTCCCAATCTACGAACGGTCCGACAAAGTTCCTGAGTTCGTGGCGTGGCCCCAATGACGACCACGCATACGCGGCGATAACGTTCCTGACCGTCCCCAATGGGCGACATGCCCGCTGGCGCGGCGAACTGTTCGGTCTCTTGGGTCTCGATGGTGACATTGCCGCCCAACGCATTGTCGAAGGGCTTGAAGGCAACGCCGAGCTACACCCCTTCACTCTGGAAACAAGCGAGCAACACACCGCGCAGGTCGAACTTGCCCGCAAGCGTTGGCTCCACCTTAAACCCCCTCATGCTCTACCTGCTTCTCCGGTGTAACCACTCATCCTTGGATAGTATTTTATCTTCGACGGATTGGTGAATTTGTCGTCCTTAACCAGCTTTACGGACGCGACCCACCAGTCGCGTTCGTTTTGGTTATGGAAGGATGATAAGATGGCCGACGAAACGACCGCCGCAATTCAGGCGTTGATTAAACAGGTGGGGGCGCTCACCGAGACCGTCGAAAAGCAGAACAAGCAAATCGACGACCAAAACACCCGTCTTGACGACCTGCATGAGTTCAATGGGCGCGTGCTGGATTAAAAGAAGGATCTCGAACGCAAGCTCAAAGCTTCGCCTGAAACAATCGCTGACATGGCGAAGATGGGCTATGAACCCGGCAAAGATGGTAATTGGTATCCAAAAGGAACCCTGCCCTCGCACCGCCTTACACGGGAAGAAGCGCGCGACCCACAGAAGTATCGTACGGCCAAAGCCGCCGCCGCTAAAGCAGGCGCAAAGCTGGAAATCGTCGATCCTGACAAGCCAGATGACACCCACCGACGCGCAAGCCGTTCGGAAATCGACGCATCTCTGAAAACAACACTCATCCGCGACGACGACCAAAAAGTCGCCTACATGCGCCGCGATGTGATGGGATCAGACGCGCGTCAATACCGCCAGCTTCGCGCCGATGGCATGACCGTGCAGCAGTGGAGCAACGCCGACGACCTACCGCAACACATGCAGACCAAACTCGCGCTGATGGAGAAATCAAATGACGCCTGAGGATCGTGCAACAATCGAATGGGCTTATCGCGTCGTCCTTGGGTTTTCGGCGGAAGATGAAGTGATCGTGCTGCGTGACCTCATTGTAGTTACCCAGCACGACCACGCGCCGCTAAACCCGTCAGGGAGCAGTCAGGACGCCCTGATTGTCGCTCTCGCGCAGACGATGAAACTCCGCATCCGAGATTTGCAGTTTGGCGAGTTGCGCCGCGATCTCGTTGCGGCTGGTATGCGGGAACAGGTGGCAGATCGCGTTCATGATCATTTGGTCGATGTCTCCGTTGAGGAATGGAACCGCTTGAAACAGCGGATCGCTTGGTATCGCGACGATAAGTGCTCGCCCATCACCGCCTCAACCAGTCAAACAGGAGAAACCTGATATGGCTGGGAACAAAGGCAGCGGTCGGCCAAACACGATCAACACGCACCCTGAGAAGAATACGATCATCAAGCAGATCGTGCTTGGGGAAAATGGTCTACCCGGCGGCATGTCGAAGGCACAGGTTGCGAAACGTGTCGGGATGCACCCGGATTCTGTTTCTCGGTATCGCAAGGAACATATCACGGAAGAAATAGTGCGTTCGATCTTGGCTGAGGCGCGAGTCGAAAAGGTCGAGGCCGATACCGAAGTCTTGAACGACGAACGAATGGACGTTGCACGGACCTACGAAAGCCTCGCGCGTCGTGTAGAAAAGCTGATCACGAAAGCCGAAGAGGCAGGCGACGATGGTTTTGCCTTGGCCGCGATGGACGGTTTGAGGAAAGTGTTGAGAGACATTGCCACAATGCATGGTCGGATGAGCACCAATCTGACAGTTACTCAGTCGCTCGCGGAATCGCCCGAATGGGTGAGGCTGAAAGAGTGCCTTCGCGCTGTCTGTGACGAGGTGCCTGCCGCCCGAGAACCGCTGCTACGTCACATGCGCCATCACGTCCTCAGCGTCACAAAAGAGGAGGCGGTACTATGAAGTCTCCCCATTCAGAATTCCGTGGCTGGGATCACTACGCGCGCGACCGTGCAAGGCGTTTGGAAGCGGCGAACACGGCGGGACACCCTGAATGGGTTGAACTGCCGGCGACCCGACGAGACACAAAGGGCGAAGGCAAATACTTCACGGGCAAGCCGTGCAAAAACGGGCACATCTCCCCACGATATTCGTTGGGCTGTTGCTGCGCTTGTCAGATGGGGCGCTGAATGGCTTTTGACGCCCTCATACCTTGGTGCGCCGAGCTTGAACGCTCGCTCGATCCTGCGGCACGTCTGCACCATTGGATCGGCCATGAGCCTGATCCTTGGCAGATCGACGCTTTCACCACGCAAGCAACAGAGGTTGCTTTGCGCGTGGGTCGTCAGGCGGGCAAGACGTCTGTTCTCGCTGCGCGCTCGGTCGAGGAATTGCACATCCCGGAATCGTTGACCATCTGTGTTGCGCCCGCGGAACGACAGGCGAAGATTATCGCCCGCGAAATTGGGCGACAGTTGAAGCGTACGGAATTGGTCATCACGCGCTCGACACTGACCGAACTCGAAATGTCCAACGGTGCGCGCGTCGTCGCGCTGCCGTCCACGTCAGACACTATTCGCGGCTATCCCTCGGTGTCGTGCCTGATCATTGATGAGTGTTCGTTCTTGCAGGGCGACGGGGGCGGGGAAGACCTGATTGCGGGCGTTCTGCCGATGCTCACCGAAAAAGGGCAAGTCTATTTCTCGTCAACGCCTGCGGGCAAAAACAACTATTTCGCTCGACTGTTCCTCGACGCAAAGCCGGGTGACGGGGTTCACCGCATCGTCGTCAAAGGCACGGACATCCCGCGACTGAAAGACAAAGTTGAGCGGATGCGTCGCACGCTGTCCGCGACGAAATTCCGCCAAGAGATTGAGTGCGAACTGCTCTCGGATGGCACGAGCTATTTCGATCTCTCAATCATCGAAAACGCAACAAGCACGGAGGGCGCGATATGTCCCAAGATGTGAACTACGAAACCGAACACAACCTCGTCTATCTGCCTGACGGGCGCGTGGTGAACGAAACGAACCAAGACCCCGCCATTGAACGCGTCACAGGACACCAAAACTATTGGGTTGCCGCTGATCTCGGCCAAGCCAATGACTACACTGCCGTTGCCGTGATCAAAGATGAGGCGCTGCCCATCGTTGACGGTTCGAAAGTGATTGTCGGGCCGCGTCACCGTTCCATCGTTTACGCTGACCGCTTTCGTGGCGTGTCCTATGTCGATGTCTGCGATCACTTGATCCGCCTGCGCAACGCGCCGCCGTTCGGTGGCAAGTCGGAATTTGTGATCGACGGCACATCGCTTGGGCGCGTCGTATCGGACATGCTCTGGGATCAATCAGTTGATCACCACGCCGTGCAAATGACGGGTGGTCAGTCTTGGCGCAAGGAAAGCTCGCGTTATGTCAACGCGGGGAAGACATTCATGATCGAAAACTTGTCCGTACTGTTTGCCTCAGGCGACCTCAAATTCGCTCACGACCTGCCGCTGCGCGACGAAATCGAATCCGATCTGGCTTCGTTCTCGTTGCAGACAACCCAAGCTGGTAATCAGATAATTACCCAGAGCCGATCAGCAGGCGGTCACGGGGATTTGGGGATTGCGGTCATCGTAGGCGCGTTCGCGTCGCAATACTTGCGCCCGAGGATGGTCACGACCCACACGCTGCGCGGCTGGTATTGACGGTTCAATAGGGAATGTCATCGTCTTCAACACCGAAGTGGGGCTCAAATTCGTCAAGCGGGTCAAACTCTCCCGGCTTCGGCACAATCAAAGGCTCTGATGTGTAAAACATGTTGCTTCGCCTTTGATTCAGGTTCCTTGGTATTGCGCGCAGGTTATTAGGAACATGAAGACCCCGGATGTAGTGAATCTTTTGTCCTGTTTCAGCATCTCGCCAACAGCCGCATAACGGGATGAGATGATCAACATCGTAAGGACGGCCTTCACGCTCAGCGTTCTTTTGTGCTGCCATGTAGATCGCGAACATCTCTTTAAGTTGGTCTTCGGTGAGAGGTACGGCAGCGTCGCCAGCACGTTGGGCTGCCCGTCGCATAGCATCCTGCGCACGTTTTCGCTGCTTGCGATGGGTCGCAAGAAGATGCGCGTCTTCGACCTCGACCTCGACCTCGACCTCGACCTCTTCGAGTTCATCCGGGTCCAAATTTTTTCGCCATTCATCCATGACAGGGAGTTTTGCAGACTACTACTCAAAAAGGAAGAACAGCCGCGCGTCTCGTTGATCTGATCGCCGTTGCCCTGCCATTGCCCGACGAGTTCGACGAGAGACCGTGGATTCTCGCGGCTCTCTGCGGCACCTCGGGGTCGCGCGGTGTCAGCGTGGGCCAGCGCCGACGACCGCGTTCTCTGATGCGCTCAACGTTTATTCGCTCCTTTCAGCCAACAGCCTTTCAAGCTCTGCTTCTGATGCCCTTCGTTCCGCGTGGCGCTTGCGAGCCTTTTCATAGGCCTTGCGCGCCCCGTCGGGTGAATTGTCGAACATCCTGCGTTCTTCAAGGTATTCGCGGGCGGTGCGAGAAATGCTGATCTTCTTTCCTTCCTGTACGTCCTTCATCATCCGGTCGGTGAACCATTCGAAAACGTGGTCGAGATCGTAGCTCCAACCGTCTTGCTCCGCGGCCTCTTTGTAAAACCCAAGGTCGTGGGCGAGTTTGGCTTGATCGCCGTTCTCTATGTCGTAGGCGGCCACCGCGACCACCGACTTTTGCACGTAGGCTTTCACCCAAGCAGGCAGGTTGGTCCCTTCAATGTGAGTGGCTAGAAGCTGCCAAGCCTTCTTTGCGTCGCCGTGTTCGAGACGCGCGGCCTCAACGAGTTCGTCCAAGTTGGAGTTTTCAATCATGTTCGCCGCTCCAGCAATTTGTTCCCGTTCGCATTCATTAGGTGTGGGTATAGCAGAAGGAGACCCACCAATGACAAACTTCAAAATCGAAAACGTGCAGCGGGCGGTCGAGATACTTGCGGCCACGCCTGAAGGCGAGTCCATCTCATGCAGCTTGTATTCTGTTTTTATCGAGGGGGCGGAGCTTAACATCTACGAACCCAACGATGTAGAAGTGATCACGATCCTCGCGGCGAACAAAGAAATTGGGTTCGCAGCAACCTACTTTGAGCGGATTGCACAGGTGATCCGAGAAGCGCAGGCGGCCCATGGCGAAGAGTGGCAGAGGAATGCGGCTAAGTGAAATGATCGAAACGGGCGGCTCTTGGGCCGCCCGTTTCCATATGCGCTCAATATGCCGTCTTAGCTGCTATCGCGTGTCTCTGACGCGCTCTGCGGGGCAAAGGCCGTATCATGGCTGGGACGATCCACTCACCTGATCCGCAACGGGCCACAAGCACGCCAATAGTTTGGGGTCGACTATCAAGGGTGTCGTCCTTGCTGTGACACAACACGGAATCCAAGAGTGGTTTTGCACTTCGTTGTTGGATTCCATGCATCCGTCGATCTGGTGCGCAATTGATGCTGACAACCGGGACAAAACCAAATATGAAAAAGAGAACAAACAACGTACTTAGGCAGACATGCAGACCAAGTTCGCAGCAAAAAGAGTAGGGACTCTGAACAAGTTCTTTACCAAGATTTCCGTTGGTGAGGTTTTGGCAGGTCAGTTCGATGGCACTGAACCATTGAAGGTTCTGGACTTGGGGGCTGGTGAAGGCTCCCTAAGTTTGTCCGTCGTTCGGCGATGGCCAAACGTCGGTGTCGTCACTGTTGATATTGACAAAGCTACTTACACCACTTTGCACGAAAACTTTGAGCAGTCGGGTTGTGCAGATCATTGCCACTACGTGCACGATGCCTTGGATGTTGAACTGCCATCCCAAATATTGAAAGAACACGGTCAATTCGACATTGCCGTCTGCAATCCACCTTTTTTCAATCCAACGTGGACCCGCGGTCACGCAGACATGCTACAGCGCGCTACACTTGGCGACGCCTGCGGTTCAGTTACTGAGGCAACCGCAGAGGTGCTTTTTATTGCCCAATCTTTGGCGCTACTAAAGGATGGCGGTCGGCTTGCTGTGATTGTTCCAGACAGCTTGATAACAACAACTCGAGCTTTGAAATTCCGGAAATCCTTGATCGCCAATCACACTGTTGAAAGCGTTCTACAACTGCCGATCAACTCATTTTTGGAAACAGATGCTCAGTGCTTCATCATCGTTTTGAAAAAAGGCGGCGGTCCAACCCAAAGTGTAAAATTGTTGAACGTAGATGCCGATCAGAAAGTGTCGGAACCTCTCTTTGTTGAGGGGCACCGGGCCGAAGGCCGCATGGATTACAACTACCATTCTCTGCGGTGTGATAATTCGGAAAAGCACACGAGCCTCCGTGACTTGGGGGCAGAGGTTTTCCGTGGTTCGCTCAGTACTGTTCAGCGGAAAGAAGCTGATTTTCCCGTGTTCCACACTTCCGACTACAAAACTGTTCCAGATGGCAAAATAGAACTCTCTGGCGAAAGCGGTATGCCATATCCTGCAAAAATCGTGGCTGAAAAAGGCGATATTTTGATGGCGCGCGTAGATCGAAACCTGCATGAAAAAATTGGTGTTGTAGTCAGCGGTAGCGCCGCCGTTACGGATTGCATCTACCGCATTCGGCTTCCATTGCAGAACCGAAACAGAGCCTACGAAGCGCTCTGCTCGGACAAGGGGCGGAAAAACCTCTTGGCCCTAACCAAGGGAGTCGGTGCAAGAATAATTGGAAAGTCGGACTTGTTGGATATGCCCTTAGAGATTTCTGATTCTTAGTTTTTCTCGGCAAAATATCTTTTCAAAAATTCAAAGGCTTCGCGCTTCTGTTTGACTCCGGCTGCCTGCAGAATGGCCATTAAGTTCGCTTTGCCTGTGGCCCCATCCCAGAAGTTCTTTTTCATCACCTGATGCCGACCGCACAAAGCCTGCCATTGGTTCTCGTCCGTTGGGTCAGAATTTGGATTAACCGAATGAGGCGTTGTATGATCAGGGGTCAGCTTCACTGTACCGCCACCGATAGGATCAATCGCGCCGTTCTCCATACCGCAAAGCTGACCATCTTCTTGCCATTCGCAGCAATTGTTCGCGCGATTTAGAATACGCTTCCAGGTAGCTGGCGTAGGGCGAACACGTTTACTTGCAATTGCGCGTCTCTCCGTGTGCGGCATGACATATTCAGATGGAACAAGTTCAGCCCAATCGCGGTTTGTAAGGATCGTGTATCCGTGATCGGTTCTCAATTCGGACAAGCGTTGATGCCAGTTCTCTGGATCATTCCCGGTTTTGGGATCTCTGGCCGCATCACGGATTTGGTCTCTCGTGACAACTAACCCGACGTTGTTGAGAAATAATGCTTCTATCCTTAATCTTACCGACTTCTGCGAGTACTCCGAAGTGTCTTCACTGAAAATTTTCTTCTCTGGAATCAAAGTGCTTCTCCTTTCTCTCCTTTGTATCCGCATGAAAGAGAAAGTCGAGAAGTACAGGACACGCGCGCGCGTCAGCGCCTGCGACTCAACAGCGAAGTAGAGCTTGGCTGTTCGCTTCGGGCAACTATTCAATCTGTTGCAAAAGCGTTGCAAAAGCGAAAAAAGGCGAACCCGAAGGTTCGCCCATTTTTCTTAACTATCAAGTAGTTAATTGGCTCCGGCGGTAGGGATCGAACCTACGACCAATTGATTAACAGTCAACTGCTCTACCGCTGAGCTACGCCGGAATTGAGGGCTGTATAACTATAGCTTTTTCGGACGTCCAGAGCTGTTTCTTAAAAAAATGCATCTTCGGAGAAATTTTTAACAAGGCCGTTTTTGCGCACAGTTGCTCTTATCCCTCCAGTGTTGAACCCGGTTTCTTAGACAGATTTCGCGAACGAATGTAGGTGTGACGAAGCTCTTGGCATGCCGTCAGGTCAAGAGGAGGTTACGTGCGTTAACAGGCCTGTTCTGCGAGCCGGAGTTTAAATGGTGAATATCCAAAGTGGCTGCGAAAGCGGCGTGAAAAATGCGAGGCTGAGCCGAACCCGCAGGCGACGGCGACATCGGCGATATACATGTCGGATTGAAGCAGGAGGTTGCGGGCGTGCTCCAGTCGCATCTTTGTATAATAGGCGGAGGGTGTGCTCTTGAGGTAGCGCCGGAAGAGCCGCTCCAGCTGTCGGGCGGAGATATTGACCGAACGGGCGAGATCGGTTGGGCGCAGCGGTTCCTCTAAGTTGGTTTCCATCAGAGATAGAATGATCGAAAGTTTCGGGTGCCGGAACCCAACCTGATCTGCCGCCTGAATTTTTTCTGAACTCTGCAGAACCCGGATATTCGTATAATTCATGCGCACTGCAATCTGATGCGCAATGTCTTCGCCACAGATCTCTGATACCAGATGTAAGGCCAAATCAATCGAGGCGGTGCCCCCGGCGGTGGCATAGCGCCCGCGCTCTGCAGTATAGACATCCCCCGTCAACACCTCGTCGGGGTGTTCTTCGAAAAAGGTGACACGGTTCTTCCAGTGGATGGTGGTCGCCACACCATTCAAAACGCCCGCCCGGGCGAGAATTTTGCTTCCGGTGTCCAATCCGCCAAGGGCCGCCCCAAATCGCGCGCTTTTCCGCACCCAATTGAGGAGAGGTGTTGAGCAGGTTTCGTTGACCTTTTCCCCGGCGCAGACCAATACGATGTCTCGGTCTGACACGTTTGGGAACGGGCCATCAACCGGAAGGCGTAGGCCAGTTCGGTCGGGAACCGGGTCACCCGTCTCGCTGCAGATCGTCCATTGAAAGGCCTCTTGCCCTACATATTCGTTGGCGAAATTCAGAACCTCAATCGCGCCGGACACCGTCAAAAGCGAATACCCTGGCAAAAGCCCAAAGTAGATTTGGATAGGTCTTGGTTTAGGGCGCAGGGGCTGGACGTTGCTGTCGGGCACGAGAGAGCATTCCTTGGATAGGTCTAGGTAGCTTTGACAGTTTTTCTCAGAACACAAGCAAAACCGTCAAAGCCTGGTCAGAGGCTTACGCCAGATCTTGCAGCGCCCCAAGAAGTTTGGCGACCTCTCCCTCAGTGTTGTAATGACACAGAGAGACACGAATACAGTCCTCTAGCCCGAGAGGGGTCAGAACATTGCCACTGTAGTGGTCCGCTTTTCGGGTGTGTGTGCGGATGCCCTGCTGGTTCAGCGCCTCGACGACATCAGGTGATGCCTTGCCGTCCACAACAATCGACACCAGCCCTTCGCGCGCGGGATTGTCTTCACCGGCAATGATACGGATGTGCTCCATGTCACGCAGGCCGGGCAGGTTGCCGGTGCCGTTGATCATCGCATTGGTCAGATGTGTCTCATAGGCATGGATGGCACGCCCAGCGGCCTCAATCCGTTTGCGACGGTCTGTTTCCTCCGAGACCTCGCCCCCCAGCCAGTCAAAGTATTCGACAACATCTGAGACCGTGGCAAAGGCCCCAGCGTCGCGGGTGCCGAATTCCCAGCCGGTTGCGGGCGCATCGATCAGCATGTCGTGCGGTAGCGCGCTGAGCTTGTCCGAAATCCAGGCAATGCCATAGCCGTGACGTGAGAACACTTTGTATGGAGAAATCGCATATCCATCCACGTCGTAAGCTGCCAAATCTAGTTGACCATGCGCTGCGTGCTGGATGCCATCGACAATGATCAGACAATCGGGTGCCACGGCACGAATGGCCTTTGAAATCGCTTCAACATCCATACCCATCCCAGTGACAGGGGAGGCGTGCAAAATGGTGGCGACGGCAACATCGGGTGTCATCGCCGCAGCATAATCCTCGGCTGTGACCAGACCCGAGGCGTCGTTGTGGGGAACATTGACATAGTCGAGCCCGGCAATCTCGGCCCAGCGTTGTGCAGCCGACCGCGATGCCGGGTGTTCAATCGACGACCCAATCACTTTGGCGCCTTTAGGAGCGTTCACACAGGCGGTGCGGATCATACGAAACAGCAGTTCCGTCCCGCTTTCACCGGCAAAAAACTGACCCGAGGTTGCGTTCATAAAGACGGCCAAGTCAGCCCGCGATTTATTGATAACGTCTTGTGTGCCTTGCCCCGCTGGGTTTATGCGCCCGGGGTTGTCAGGGATCGCTGCATAAAATGCCGAGGTTTCAGCGACCTTCTTCAAGGTCAGGGCGCCGCCAGCATTTTCAAAGAAGATACGCTCGCCCTGAAAGGGGCAGCTGTCCACATGCGCAAAACGATCACGGATCGCTGCGATCAGGGTTGGATTGTCCTGGATCATAGATAGTTCCTGTTGGTTCAGAGCGCGCGGCTCACAATGGTTCTGCAGAGCTCGGCCACAGCAAGATGTGACGCGCGCGGAAATCCATCGACGCTGTCGTCGACGATGCCATGTGTTGAGTTAATCAGTCCACTCGACACCATCGTGTCAAGCAGCAAAGCTTCACGTTCGGGGGTATGCAGCAGTTTGGCATTGCCCGTGCGTGCCGCCATGGCTGCAACAATCGCGGTGCACCCCCAGTTTGAACAGGCCGCCGTAACGAGAACGTCGCATCCCGTTACCGCCCCGATCCCGCCGCCACACCCGCATTGGCAGGTATCGCCAAAGGGCACATGCGCCTTGACATGATCTGCCACTTTTCCCATGCCAATTTCATTGCCGCCATCCCCGACGGCAACAACCGGAATTTCACGCTCGAGTGCGAGATCAAAGAGGAAGTCCACGCGAGAACGGCCCATGCCGTAGTCAATCCCGCGCATGGAGTGGTACACTCCCTGTTCGTTACGCCCAACGCGTTCCGTCGAAAACAGAAGATCAGGCTTGAGGTCAGTTAGGAGTGTTTCGGCCTGAGACTTTCCTGCCTCATCTTCTGTTGCATAGGGCAGCATGACGATTGTGGCGAGACTTTTGTCTGTTTTCGCGATTGTCGCCTGCTCCAAAGTAACAGGAAACAACCCAGCGGATTGGCACGTGGCACGGATTGCAGACAGCAAGGTCTCTTCGCAAAGCAACACACAGGTCACATTGCGTGCTAGAACCAAGGCGCGCGCAACCGCAGCAGCACCTGAGGGACCATCGTTTTCACCCAACTCGGGAGTGATCCAGGCACGTGATACCGAACCCGTCGTCATAACAACGGTGCCACCTTCTGGAACCGCAAGCAGCGCATCAGCAGCGGCACCAACCAAAGACCCGCCCTGAAGCGAGCGCGCGGCCTCAAACAGGTGTTCGACACCGCGCTCTCCCATGTCGATATTGACCAACTGGTCGAGCCGGTTGTCGAGGCGAGAAATGAGATTTGCATCGGCCATCAGGTCCCTCCAAACAACAGGGTTGAAAACCAATTGGCATCTTCAAGGTGGGAAGCCACTTCGGCGATAGCCGCATCAAGGCATGCCGCAACTGCCCTAGCGCCACCAGCGCGCGAAACTGCGCCCGAGGTGGGTTTCAAGCGAATGGAAACGCGGCCACCCGGTTGCCCATGTGTGTTGACAGTCACAATGCCTTTATCGCGGAGAAGGATCATACCTATGGCAGCCGTCACTTCGGCGGGGACACGATCGGTTGTATTCGCTTTGGCCTGTCTAAGAACAATACTCAAAGCGTCTTGTTCATCAATCTTTGGTCCCAAAGCGGAGCGCGTGACATAGTCTTTGCCGAGCACCTGTTCCAAAGCTTCTGCTAGGTCCTGACCATCCTGTGCCTCTTGAATGAGCAGGTCAGGTGTGAACCCTTGTAGGCTTCGCATGGCGCCAACAGCGATAGGCGCGCGCGCTTCCATGCCCAATTCGCTGGCCTTTGCCTGAACAGGCACAAGCGCCTCAGGGTCGCCACAGATCACGCCAGCGCGTGGACCCGAAAGGCCTGCTTTGTCTGCGTTGGTGATGACAAGATCCGCCCCAAACGACAAGGAGAGCGCACCGTCGTGCAAGACCGGGCGAAATCGGGCACCGTAGGCCTCGTCAAGCAAGACCACACATCCTGCCCGTTTGGCCAGACGCACAGCTGCGGCCGTTAACTCGTCGTCCAGAACGGCCAATTCTGATGTGACGGTTGTGATGACCATCAAAGACGGCACATGGGCAGCCAAGAGGCGTTTCACCTCGGGCAGATCATAGGCCTCGACAACCGGAACACCCGCCAGTTTTGCGCCGCGCGTCACAGAGGCATGAGAGCGGTCGCCATGTGGGACCAAAGAGAGGACGGGGCGCCCCTGGCTATGCGCCAGAACCGTTGCGACTATCCCGGCACTGGTCCGGTTGACCACAGCTGCGGCTTCATCACCGTCTCCGCCCATATGTGAGATCGCTGCTTGACGCAGCTCTTCACCAAAAAGACCGGGGCCAACCCATTCTTCGCAAAGCTCTGGAAGATCAGATGCTGAGACAGGATAAAACCGGAGGTTGCCAGTGCAGATTGAAATTTTGTCGATCCCCTCACGGGCCACAAAATCTGCGGCAACACGACCTGCTTGCGCCAGCCGCCTTACTTCGTCTGCGGAGCTGCGCAATAGGGATCCGCGCGCGTATCCTACGGCCGGATCTATTTCATTTCCAAACTGATCGCAGCTCATGCGTGGCTCTCGATATTGATGGTAACAGACTTGCGGTAGGTATAGGCCTCAAGCGCACCTTCGATGGAATACTCGCATCCCATACCCGATTGCTTTGTACCACCGTAGGACATGCCGGGGATCTGACCGCCCCCCTGATTGATTTGAATCCAGCCCGCATCAATTGCACGGGTCAATCGCGTGATCCGGCTCACATCATGCGTAAACAAAAACGCCGCCAGACCGTAATGCGTGTCATTTGCCATCTCGACGACTTCCGCTTCGGTCTCAAAGGGAATGGCAACCATGACGGGTCCAAACACTTCTTCACGCGCGATGCGCCAGGTGTTGTCGACACCCGAAAGGATGGTTGGGTTTGGTGTAAACCCTTCTGGATCTTCCGCAGGCGTTTCGCCAAGCAAGAATGTGGCACCGAGCGCTTCGGCCTCAGCCACAAATTCTCGGATTTCTCCATAACGTTCAGCGTTGACAACAGCCCCCATGTCTACGTCGGGATCAAGCGCATCACCAACGTTCAGGGCCGCCGATTTTTCGACCACCTTTGGCATCAGTTCATCCCAGATGTCCTTGTGCACAAACAATCGCGAGCCCGCCGTGCAGCTTTGGCCCTGGCGTGCAAATCGCATGGCATTGGCGACCTGCTGGGCCGTGGTTTCAAGCCGGCCCTCGGCAATTGCATCGGGGAAAACAATGGTTGGGGATTTCCCACCAAGTTCGAGCGTGACCTTGGCGATCCGGTCGGCGGCGGAATGTGCGATCAGTTTGCCGACTTCTGAGGACCCTGTGAAGGACACCTTGTCGATGCCGGGATGATTGGCCAGGGCTGCACCAGCCTCTTCACCGAGACCGGTTACAACGTTGAAGACGCCCGGAGGAAATAGACCTTCGGCCAGCTCTACCAATTTAAGGATCGCCAGAGGGGCATCCTCTGCAGGTTTCAGGATGAGGCAATTGCCAGTTGCAAGCGCCATCGAGATCTTAACCGCACCAAGCTGAAGCGGGGAATTCCAGGGGATGATTGAGCCGACAACACCATGCGGTTCGCGCGTTGAATAGCTCAGAATGCCGGGGCCTAAAGGAAGGGTTTCTCCCTTCTGTTCAACAGCAACACCACCATAGTATTTCAAAACCCCAGCTGCGCCCATCGCTTCGCCGCGCGATTGTGTTTTAACGGCATTGCCGCTTTCAGCGGCCAACACACGGGCTACTTCCTCAGCGTTTTCTTCCAAACGACGGCCCAGCTCGGACAAGAGCTTGCCTCTTTCGCTGGCGGCCATGGCGCGCCAGGCCGGAACCGCCGCGCGGGCCGCTTGAACCGCGAGGTCAATTTCGGTCGCCGTACCACGGCCAACTTCGCAGATCGGTGCGCGGCGCGACGGGTTTTCAATGGTCAATGTGCGACCATCTGCAGGGCGGTGCCAGGCACCATTGATAAAACTTCCGGCCAGTCCGGCCTGTGGCAGTTTTGGGTCAAGAAGGGTCATATTGTGTCCTCAGCCTGAACGCGCCGCAGCAGCGTTGGGTAAATTTTGCGCCATCCCGAGGAGTATGAGGACAGCGCAAGGGGCGTGTTGGGAAAACCCGCCCCTTATCTTGTAGGTCGACGATGGATCAGATCTTGTTGCGGATCGCTTCCCATGTATCGTCCAGAGCACCCTTGAAGCGTGCTGTTGCGATGTCGATTTCTTCCTCGTTGATGATCAGTGGAGGCATAAAGCTCATCCGGTCACCGATGGCGCGGAGATACAGGCCTCGATCGTGGGCAAAGTTCTGCACCATCTCACCGACCTTCAAAGACGGATCAAACGGTTCGCGGGTTTTGCCGTCTTTCATGAGCTCAAAGCCGCAGAACAAACCAACGCCACGCACTTCGGCCAAAAGCGGGTGATCCGCCATGCCGTGACATTTTTCTAGGAACCGCTTGGACACTTTGCGGACGTGACCAAGCAGATCAATCTCGTCATAGATGTCGAGCGCCTCAAGGCTAACCGCCGCACCAACGGGGTGCCCCGCATAGGTATAGCCGTGACCAAAGGTACCCACCTCATCCGAGTTCTTCATCATGTCCGCATACAAATCGTCCTTGAACATCAATGCAGAGATCGGGAAGAAGGCCGCCGAGAGCGCTTTGGCACAAGACACCATATCTGGTTCCATGCCCCAGGTCTCAGATCCCCACATGTTGCCGGTACGGCCAAAGCCGCACACGACTTCATCGGCGAGAAGCTTGATGTCGTACTTGCGCAAAACCGCTTGCATCTGTTTCCAATAGCCTTCAGGCGGCATCAGAGCACCACCCCCCGAAATGGCGGGTTCAGCAAAGAACGCCGCAACAGTTTCCGGGCCTTCCGCAAGGATCAGCTCTTCAAACTTTGACGCCATGCGTGCCGAGAACTCTTCTTCAGTCTCACCATCGATGTGGGCGCGGTAGTAGTTTGGCAGTTCGGTGTGCTTGAACTCGGGCAAAGGCAGACCGAACTTGGCGTGCATATGAGGCTGGCCCGACAGAGATACCGTTGCAATGGTGTTGCCGTGATAGCCGCGCACCCGGCCGATGATCTTGCGTCGGTTCGGTTCTCCTTTGGCGGTGTTTGTATACCACAAAAGCTTGATGGCTGTGTCGTTGGCCTCGGACCCGGAACACTGGAACATCACACGGTTCATATCACCGGGAGCGAGGTTGATCAGGCGCTCTCCAAGCTCTGCCACACGCGGGTGGGAGCGGTTGTAGAACGTCGGTGCAAAGGGCAGGGTGTTCATCTGACGCATGGCGGCCTGCGCGAGACGCTCGTTGTTGTAGCCAAGGCTTACACACCCCAACCCCGAGAAACCGTCAATGATTTCATTGCCTTCGCTGTCATAGATAAACACGCCTTTGCCATGGGTGATCATGGTTGGGCCCTGTTCAGCATGCTGGCGCAGATTGGATTGGGGATGCACGTGGTGCGCCATATCTTGGGCAATCGTGCGTTTGGCATCAACGTTCATAGGTGGCTCCAAAAGAAAAGTCTTGCGGACCATCACATTCTTATTGACTGAATTCCAATCTCGAAGTTTTCTTACTTTGTTGAATTTTCTTCAGGCTAAAAATGAAACCTCTCCTCGATCTACGACATCTGCAACTGATCAAAGCAATCATCGAAACTGGGCGGATCACAGATGCGGCTGAAAAACTGGGGGTGACACCTTCGGCCTTGTCGCATCGACTGCGTGAAGCGGAGAGGAGGCTTGATGTTCCTCTGTTTACGCGCATGCATAAACGTCTGCGTGTGACCCCAGCCGCTGAATACATGGCGGTGGTCGCCGAGCGCATTTTGACCGATTTGCACCGCGCAGAAGAAGATGTCCGGCGTATGAATGCCGGTGTGCATCACGTGGTGCGATTGTCGGTTGAGGCTTATAGCAACTATCGCTGGCTGCCTGCGTTCATCAAGTATTTGAAGGCCCGCTCGGAGGGTATTGATCTACAAATTATGGCCGGGGCGCGTACAGATCCTTTGACAGGTGTACAGAACCGCAACATCGACATCGCCGTTGTCTCAGGTGAAGTTACGCAGCCTGGGTTGACGTCACTGCCGCTGTTTGATGATCCACTTCTCTACATCATGTCGCCAAATCATAGATTGGCTGGGAAAAAATTTGTTGAGGGCACGGATGTGATTGGTGAACAGTTTATCACCTACACCAAAGTGCCGGAACCCGACCGTGAATTTGCTTTACTGTTCCGGCCAACTGACAGCTATCCAAAGTGGGCCGCGACGGTGGAATTGCCAGAGGCCATCGTCGAACTTGTCGCCTCGGACCTTGGTACAAGCGTGCTTTCGAATTGGGCGCTACAGGCGGCGTTAAAAGAGGAAAGGATCAGCGCAGCCCACGTTACCGAAGATGGGATCACCGTCCCTTGGTTCGCGGTGGTGCGGAATGAAGACACGCTGGAGGACGACCCCATTCACTTGGTGGCCTCTTTGCTGTCCGAGTGGTGCAGCCTGCCCGAAGGTGGATTTCATGTGCTCTAGAACTTGGGGCAGGGCACATGAACGTGTCCTGCCCCGTGGCCCAATCCGCCAAACTGTCCGGAAAAGCGGATGGGAAACCGGAGCTTTTGATTAATCGCGCATACGCAAGTTTCCTGGGTCATACAGGGACTTTATGCTTGCCTCGGCAGAGATGGATCGGCCTGCAACTTTGACCTCGTAAGCGCATGCTGCGAGCTCCTTCAGTGTCAATCCGTCAGGGCGTGACACATATCCCATTCCGACGGCCCCACCTGTGCTCCAGCCATAGGCGGCAGAGGTCAACCGACCGACGATGACCCCATCTCGCAAAATGGGCTCTTTTCCAAACACCAAAGCATCGGGGTCGTTCAGGCGGAACAACAACAATCTGCTACTTGGAGGCCCACTGCGTTTGGCCAAAGTGGCGTCTTTTCCGATGAAATCGGTTTCAAAGTCACAGGCAAAGGTAAGTCCGCTTTCTACAGGGCTATCATGTGGACCAATGTCGTGGCCCCAATGTCTGAACCCTTTTTCAATGCGACAACTGTCAACCGCCATGCCGCCACACAAGCGGGGCGGATTGGAGGCACAGATCAGCGTTTCAAACACTTGTTGAGCAAACTCGGCTGGGATGTGCAATTCCCACCCAAGCTCACCAACGTAAGTGATGCGTTGAGCACGTACCGGACAATGACCCACATGAAGATCCTGCCAGCTAGCGAAAGGAAAGGCGCCGTTTGACAGATCCGCGCCCGTAAGCTCTTCAAGAAACGCGCGTGACCTTGGGCCCATAATGGCCAGAGTGGCCTCTGATGGGGTCACGTTTACGATGCTTACGCCCGAAGTTTTCACGCGCAGCCACCGTTCGACCTGTGGTTCGGCGCCTGCCGAAGCCATGACAAGGTATCGCGTCTGAGACAGGCGAGCGACGGTCACATCCGCTTCTATCCCGCCCTCTTCGTTGAACATATGGGTGTAAACAAGAGATCCCTGTGCGACGGCCATATTGGCCCCGCACAGCCGCTGCATTTCGACCTCTGCATCGGCCCCATCTACGACGAACCGGCCAAAGGTCAGATCGATCATCCCAAGATCTTTGCGCAGGGCCTCATGTTCCCCTTTCCATGCATCGAACCAAGGCTGGCGATCGAAACCGTCCGTGAAGTCCGAGCCATAGACCAACGGGCGTTCCCAGCCATTGGCGCTTCCGAATTGCGCGCCAGCAGCTTTGAGATGGCCGTAGTAAGGTGTGCGACGCAAGCCACGGGCCTCGGTTTTACGTAGATAGGGCCAGTGCATGCCATAGGCATGGCCCAATGTTTCAGCTGCTTTCTCAGACACATAGCTACGCGCGTTCAATCCAGGCACGATGCGACGGCTGTCCACATCCGTCAGATCCATGGTCATGTGACCGGCCATAATCCATTCCGCCAGCGCTTTGCCGGCCCCGGGACCGTTTTGAATGCCCGTGGAATTGAAACCTGCAGCCACCCAAAGACCCGCGACTTCAGAGATTGGGCCGAGATAGTGTTTTGCGTCAGGTGTGAAACATTCGGGGCCATTGAAGAATTTGCGAATGCCGCTTTCTGCGAGGGCCGGGACACGTTCCATCGCCGCTTCGAGGATCGGGTAAAGGTGTTCCTCGTCACAGGGGAGTTCATCAAACTCAAAATGTTCGGGCAGCCCATCTTTGGGAAGCCAAGGTGTAGCGTTTGGCTCTGAACACCCGATCAGCAATTTGCCGGCGTCTTCTTTGTAATAGGCATATTCGTCCATCACCCGCAGCACGGGCAGATCACCAGACACACCGTCAATAGGATCGGTCACTACATAATAGTGGTTGGTGTAGTGAAGCGGAATTTGAACACCATGCGATAGCCCAAATTCGCGTGCCCACATACCTGTGGCGTTCACCACATGCTCGGCGCGCACCAACCCTTGCTCAGTTTCCACCCCGATGGCCCGGCCACCTTCGATCACCACGCGTTCTACCTTGGTGTCTTCGAAGATCTGCGCACCGTTTTGACGTGCGCCTTTGGCAAGCGCCATGGTTGTGTCGATTGGATTGGTATAGCCGTCACCCGGAAACCAGAAGGCGCCTTTGGCGTCATGTGTTGACAGAAGTGGCCATAGTGCTTGCGCTTCAGAGGTGCTGATTTCCTCAGCCCGGATGTCACATCCGTGGGCATAGTCCACCTTGCGACGCAGCTCTTCCATACGTGCATCGTTTAGTGCAACAGTGAGAGATCCGTTGCGCTTGAAGCCCGTATTTTGTCCTGTCTCATCCTCCAGGCTTTCCATCAGATCCAGACCATATTTGGCCAGCGCGGACATGATTGGTACACCTTGGGTTTCGCTCACAAGGCCAGCGGCGTGCCATGTTGTGCCGCTGGTTAGTTTTTTGCGCTCAAACAGCGCGACAGACCATCCTGCTTTCGCCAGATGATAGGCCGTGGCGCAGCCGACGATGCCGCCGCCAACAATGGCAACCTGAACGTCGGTGGGGAGAGATTTCACCATGGTTTACCCCCTCAGCTTGTCGTTTTCAGGATCATAGAACGACACGGGTGCAACCGTCGCTTTGACAGGCTCTCCGAGGATTTCGATGTCAAAGACATCACCGGGTTTGGCATCGACTGTCAGGTAACCAAGCGCGATACGTTTGCCGATACGAAACCCTGTGCCACCTGAACTGACATAGCCTACAGGCTTGCCATCGCGGCAAATCGGGTCAGAGGACAGCGCCTCAGCACCATGCCCTTCAAGCTCAAAAGCTGTGAAATGGTACTCAGGTTTTGTGTCCGCCTGCGCAAGGAAGGCGTCGCGCCCGACAAAACTCTCTTTCTTTTTGCTGACAAATCGGTCCAATCCGGCATCAAAGGCTGTGTACTCGATGCCGAAATCTGCACCCCAGCCGTGATAGCCTTTTTCCAACCGCATCGCGTTCAAGGCGTATGAGCCAAATTCAACCAGACCCTTATCGGCGCCTTGCTCCATAATCGCACTATAGACCGTGTGCAGATCGGAGTTGCGCATGTGCAGCTCCCATCCCAATTCACCAACGTAGGAAACACGCAGGGCGATCACTGGCGCGCCGGCGATGGTGATTTCACGCACGGACATCCAAGGCGCGCTTTCTTTCGAAAGATCGTCGGTGGTCAATGGTCGCAGGGTTTCACGCGATTTGGGACCCATAACCATCAAAGCCGCATCGAAGTCCGAACCGCGTTTCAGCGAAACGCCATTTTCCGGCAGGTATTTTGACATCCAATCAAAGTCGCGCTGATCGGCAAGTGTCGGGCCACACAGCAGATATTTGTCGTCTGCCAGTCGCGCGATTGTTGCCTCAGACCACACTTTGCCCTTGGGCGTCAGCATGTAGCTGAGTTTGACCCGACCAACCGATGGCATGGCGCCGCAGAACACTGTGTTGAGGAAATCTGTGGCCGCTGGGCCTTCAACTTCATAGCGTGTGAACCCTCCGTGATCCATGACGCCTACGTTGTCGCGCACGGCTTCACATTCTGCTTTGACAGCATCATGCCAGACCTCGTGATGAAAGCTCAGCGCGCCATCATCCTTGATTGTGTCGGTCTCGAACCAGAAGGCTCGCTCCCATCCTGCAACCTGACCGAATACCGCGCCTTTTGACTTCAGTGTGTCATAAAGCGGAGTTGTCTGGACGGGCCGCTCGGATTTCCAAAGGCGATGTGGATAGGGGATAGAGTACTGGTTTTCGTAAAGCTCACTCGCACGTCTGGCGGTGTAGTCAAACGTGGCCCATTCCTCGCCAAAGCGACGTGGATCCCACATCGACATATCCCACTCGGTCTCGCCCTCTGTGATCCATTCTGTCAGTGTTTTTGCCGCTGCGGCTGAATGTGTGATGCCAACGGGGAAGCTGCAGGCGTGATAGAAGTTCGGTAAGCCGAATGCGGGTCCACACAAGGGCGCGCCGTCGGGGCTATAGGGGATGGGGCCATTGACGAAGCGGCTGACACCTGCCTCTCCAAGCAAAGGCACATGCTCTAGCGCGGCCTCGAGGATTTCGGCGATGTCGTCAACACTGTCGGGGTAAAGCTGATTGGCAAAGCAATCAGGCATGCCGTCAAGCCAGGCTGGACGCCCCTCATGCCCATACGATCCAAGCAAGAGACCGTTCCGTTCGCGACGCAGATAATACATGATGTCCGGGTCACGCACGAGCGGGAAGTTGTCAGGGTTGGCTTCAAGCTCAGGCAAGCTCTCGGTTACAAGGTACTGATGTTCCAACGTAACGACAGGGAGCTTTTGCCCAACCATTTCGCCAACCTGGCGTCCGAAATAGCCACCTGCGTTGATGACTATGTCACAAAGCACATTGCCTTTATCTGTCGCTACATCCCATTCGCCTGAGGGGCGACGCGTAATCCCGGTGACTTTGGTAAACCGTGCAATCTCGGCGCCAAGATCCCGCGCGCCTTTTGCAAGCGCCTGTGTCAACTGGCTGGGATCTACATCACCTTCATAGGGATCGAAAATCCCGCCCCGGATGCTGTCGCCAGAGCTGAAATAGGGGTGCATCTCATCCATCTCAGAGGGGCTGAGCATCGCCATGTCATAGCCAAGCCCCTTGGAAATCCCAACAAGATGTTTGAAGAAGTCCATCCGCTCAGGGGTGTGAGCGGGCCAGAACGCCCCAGTGTGGCGATAGGTGATCGGGTAATCGACCTCTTTTTCGAGATCCTTGTACAGGCGCCAGGCATAGTTCCCGGCGCGCATGCCCCCCCAACTGTTGGCATAGGTTGGAATGTTCCCGGCGGCGTGCCAGGTTGAACCGCTGGTAAGTTCGTTTTTTTCGATCAGCAGTGTGTCCGTCACACCTGCTTTGGCCAGATGATACAGCGTGGAAACCCCGACGGCTCCACCGCCGATGATGACAACTTTGGCTTGGGTTTTCATGTCAGTCTTTCAAATAGATAGGCAGTCGAGCACGCAATGCGGCTTCGATTTCTTTGGGCAGGTGGTCGGGGGCGGGCATGGCTTCGATTTCGGCTACGCGGGATTTGGCCTTGTCCCAGATCGTGCGTGCGCCGCTTTCGAGCCAGTCATTGACACTTTGACGGTCGCCCAGCGCGGGGTAAACGTATTCTTTTGTCATCAGGTCAAGCGTTTGGGCGGTTCCCAAATAGTGGCCTTCGCCCGTGACAACCTCCTCAATCAAATCGAGATCCACGGCCCCGTCGAACATTTCAACACCGCGAACTGATCGCAGAATGGCACCACACATGTCGTTGTCGATCACGAGCGCTTCTTTGCTGGCTGCCATGATGGAGCCGAGCATGCCAACCGAAAGGTTGATCATATCCGCGCCCCCCTGAGCGGCCAGGGCGATGGTGTAGCCCTTTTCGTAGCCTGATTGCGCATCGGCGGTTTTGGCGTCGGTCATCCCTGCGGAAACAGTAGATGGCAGTCCCATCTGCAAAAGAAGCTGCGCGGCGGCACCATTGGCCACTGCGGCTTCTCCTGACCCACCCGTCATTGCCCCAGTGCGCAAATCCGAGATGAAGGGCAAGAACGCCAAGATGCAGGGGAAACCCGGTTGCATCATGTTGACAAGGATGAGACCCACGAGAGATTCAGCCAACCCTTGCGCCAATGCTCCAGCAAGTGCTGCTGGGCTTGTCGCGCCGGCCTGAGCTGCGGAACAAATCTGAAGCGGCATCCCAAGGCGCACACATTCGCGCATCACGCCACAGGCTTCTTCGGCAAGCGTCAGTGGGGGCACAACATGGCAGATCGATGCAAAGCAAAACGGTTGTTCTTTGAACTTCCCTTCGCCACCCAATGCTTCGTCGAACATTTCGACAACGGGTTCGACATTGGCGGGTTCAAAAAAGCTCGTACCAATGGGCTTTGACGTGGCTTTCATCGCAGCAAATGCGGTGTTGATGTCAAGCGTCAATGGGTCTTCGATATCGCGCGCGACAACGGGGCGAAGCGAATAGTGGATGCTTTCACTGGCATCAACGATACGCATCAAGCTGTAGAGATCGTCCAAAGTTGAATCGCGGAAAGTCTGGGTGTCGCCGTCCAGTACTTGAACCGCGGCGCCACCGGTTCCGATGTGCACTTTGCCGCCGCCAACAACAATCCCACGCTCGCGTTTGAAACCAGGTAGTTCAACTCGCTTACAGGACTTTTCAATGAAGTCTTCAGCCAACGCTTTGGGGAAGGTGATGCGCCCGTCAGAGCGCTCAACCGCACCTTGGGCCAGCGCCATCTCTCGGATATCAGCCGGCGCACCGGAAACACCGATCCGCTCAAGGATCTCAAAGGCGGACGCGATGATATGGTCAGCCTTATCCTGTGTTAGAGGCATAAAACGCCCCCCTTGTGGGGGAGGCGTTGCAATGGTGGACGGAGTTCCCCCCGTGCGTTTCTGTCTGGTTCGCCGCATTAGCGCCCTCGTAAGTTCTGTTTGAGAGTAGACTAGAAATCCGCTTTGATTAGAGCAATTTCATTAAGAGCGCTTTTTGGTGAAACGAATTCATCCAAGGGCTCGTTTCTGAACCACTCGATCCAGCCACCCGGGGTCCATCTCGGGCACAGACGACAGCAATAGCTCTGTATAAGGCGCATGAGGTGGCGCCATGATCTGATCTTTTGGACCAGCTTCAACAACTTTGCCTTTTTGCATCACAACAACATCGTCCGCGATAGATTCAACCGTTGCGATATCGTGTGTGATGAACAGGTAGCTCAGGTCAAAATCCTGCTGCAGTTTGACAAGCAAGCGCAAAATGCCCTCTGCAACAAGCTGATCCAAGGCGCTGGTGACTTCGTCACAAATCACGACCCTAGGCTCAGCCGCAAGCGCGCGGGCGATGCCGATCCTTTGCTTCTGGCCGCCTGAAAGCTCACCGGGATAGCGATCAAAATAAACATTCGGATCAAGGTCGATCGCGGAGAGAAGGTCACGCACCCGTTCGGTCCGGGCCCTGCCACGCAGACCGGTATAGAAGGTGACCGGACGACCGATGATGTCACTGATCTTCTGTTTCGGATTCAGCGCCGTGTCAGCCATCTGATAGATGATTTGCAGCTGTTGCAGCTGTGTTTTGTTTCGTTTGTGATAGTCCGGGGGCAACGAGACCCCATCCAATAGCACATCACCGGCGCTGCGTGGCAAGAGACCCATAGCGCAGCGAGCCGAAGTGGTTTTCCCTGATCCACTTTCGCCTACGATTGCCATGGTCCGACCTTTGTGGAGGTCAAAACTGACGTTCTGAAGGACGTCCGGCCCGGCTGGTCCATATCGTGCGGTGACATTTTTCAAAGAGACAAGTGGCGTAGAAGCAGCATCAGGCAGGGGTTTTGCCGGGGCTTTGAACGAGCGCACTGCCCAGAGGGATTTTGTGTATTCCTCCTGTGGGTCACTCATCATCTTGGCGGTCGGCGCCTCTTCAACCAGATTGCCATGGCGTAAAACCATAATGCGATCGGCCATCTGAGAGACGACTGCGAGGTCATGGGTGATATAGATGGCTGCTGTATTGAACTCGCGAACGGCCTCTCGAATGGCTTCGAGAACTTCGATTTGTGTGGTCACATCGAGCGCGGTTGTTGGCTCATCAAAGATGATCAGATCAGGTTTGCAGGCCATCGCCATTGCTGTCATGGCGCGCTGAAGCTGGCCGCCTGAAACCTGATGCGGATAGCGGAACCCGATGTCTTCGGGATTGGGCAAATGCATCCGCCGGTAGGCTTCAACGGCATCAGCCTCGACAGCGGACCTATCACGCCCCTCAGCCAGCACCGGAAACTCCGAGTACTGTCGAATAAGCGAATAAGCGGGATTGAAACTCGCCGCCGCCGATTGCGCGACGTAGGCTATTCGGGTGGACCGAAGTCCGCGCCGAACCTTGGGTGAGGCTTGGGTCAGCTCGATGCCGTCAAAGATGACAGAACCGCTGGCAAACCCACATCCATCGCGCGTGAAGCCCATGGCGCCCAGCCCAAACGTCGACTTCCCGGCTCCGGATTCCCCAATCAAGCCAAGCACTTCGCCCTTATTCAGCGCAAGGCTAAGCCCGTCGATTAGCGTTTTGGGGCCATCATCGCTTTGTGCTTGGATAACCAGATCAGTGATTGTCAGCAAAGGAGTTTGTGTCATCGATTTAATCCTTCAAACCGCTAGCGACATGGAGCATCCAGTCCACGATGAAGTTCACCGCCAGCGTGAGAAGGGCGATCGCCCCGGCTGGCAAGAGGGGGGTGAGATCCCCAAAGGTGATGAGGGAGGCGTTTTCGCGAACCATGGCCCCCCAGTCGGCTAGAGGTGGCTGTACCCCCAGACCGAGAAAGGAAAGAGCCGAGACCGTCAGGAAGACAAATGTGAACCGCAACCCAAACTCGGCAACCAGAGGCGTGGCCGCATTGGGCAACACTTCGCGGAACATGATCCAGAACATGCCTTCACCGCGAATGCGTGCGGCTTCGACATAGTCCATAACGACGATCCCCATCGCGACGGCTCGTGCGATCCGAAAGACAACGGTTGAGTACAAAAGTGCGATAATCAGGATCAAGTTCAGCACACTGGTGCCGAAAATGGTCAGGAGAAGCAGCGACGTGATCAGGGTCGGGATCGACATCATCACGTCAACAATGCGCGAGATGACTTGATCCACCCAGCCTTGCATCGTGGCGGCGAAGAGCGCCGCTGAACATCCCAAGATAAACGCAATCAAAGTTGTTGCGATGGCAATCCCAAGTGTGTTGCGCGCGGCATAGATCAACCGTGACAGCATATCCCGTCCAAGTGAATCTGTTCCCAGCAGAAATTCATCGGACCAGGGCATGTATTCCGGCCCAACAATGGCAGTTTCAGGGTAGGGCGCAATCAACGGTGCAAAGATGGCGACACAGGCATAGGTGAATATCACCGCAAACCCAAACAATGCCGTCAGAGGCATTTTACGAAGATGGCGGGTCATTGTTATTTCCTGTGCAACAAGCGGGGGTTCGACACGATCGAAATCACGTCAGCCACCAGATTGAAGATGATAAAGGCGGAGGCGAAGATCAGGCAGGCAGCCTGCACAACGGTTACATCTCGCTTAGCCACGCTATCCACGAGAAGTTGTCCGAGGCCCGGATATACAAACACCACTTCTACAATCACCACACCGGCGATCATGTAGGCGATGTTCAATGCGATGACGTTGACGATGGGCGCGATGGCATTGGGTAGAGCATGTACAACAACGACGCGCCGCTGAGAGGCACCTTTGAGACGCGCCATTTCGACATAGGGCAGCGCGAGCAGATTGATGATCGACGCACGTGTCATGCGCATCATGTGCGCTGTGACAATCATAGTCAGCGTCAAAGCGGGTAACAACGTTAGGTGAATTCGTTCAGCGAAGGTAACTGTACCCGAAACAATTGAAATTGACGGGAACCACCCAAGTTTGACCGAGAAGATCAAAATCAGGCCGTAGGCTACAAAATACTCCGGAAAAGAGATTGCAGTCAGTGTGCCGATATTGATTGTCCGGTCGACCCAAGTGTTGCGCTTCAGCGCAGCCAGAATCCCCAGACCAACGGCCAGAGGCACCGAGATCAGCGTGGCAAGAAGAGCCAGAGACAGCGTGTTGCCAAGCCGCTGCGCCAGCAGCTCGGTAATCGGACGTTGGCTGATAACAGACTGGCCGAAATCCCCCTGTAGAATGCCACCTAACCAGTCGAAGTAGCGTTCCACCGGAGGTGTGTTCAGCCCAAGTTGATCCCGCAGGGCAGCCAAGGTCTCAGGCGTAGCGGATTGGCCAAGAATTTGTTCGGCAACGTCGCCGGGCAGGAATTCAACCGAGATAAAGACAAGCGCTGACACCACAAGCAGTGTCAACACGCCAAGCGCCACCCGTTGAACCACCATTTTCAGAACAGCATGCATCCCTGTCCTCCGTTTTCGGTAAGCTATGTTATTGAAAAGGCCTCACCTGCGGCAAAGCAGGCAAGGCCAAGTCTCAGTTCGATGAGACGATTACGCTGTCCACCAGCGTTCCATTGCGCGGTGCCCGTCCAGTGGCCAGTCGCTCCCCAATTGACCCGAATGGGCAATCGACGTGTTGCGGCCGTAGACGTAGCTGCGGAAGAACGGAATGATCGAGCCGCCTTCATCCGACAGGATGCGCTGCATCTCGCCATACATTTCGCCACGCTTCGCTTCGTCCAGCTCACCACGCGCGGCCAGCAGAAGTTCGTCGAAGCGCGCATTGCTGAAGGCGCCTTCGTTCCAATCCGCCGAAGATGCATAGGCTGTTGTCAGGATCATATCGGGCACCGGACGTGGCCCCCAGGACCCTGAGAAGAGGGGTTTCTTCATCCAGACATCGGACCAATATCCGTCACCCGGTTCGCGTACGACCTGAATATCTAGACCCGATGGGCCGGCATGTTCGCGATAGAGAGTGACGGCATCTGTGGCGCCGGCATACAGACCATCAGATACGCTCAGCTGCATGGTCAGGCTGTCGTGGCCCGCTTTTTTCAAGTGGAATTTGGCCTTGTCAGGATCATAGGCGCGCTGTTCGATGCTTGCGTCGTGATAAGGCATTGAGGGCGAAACGGGGTGGTCGTTGGCGACGACACCGTGCCCTTTCAGAACCGTATCAACAATTGCCTGACGATCGATGGCGTATTTCATAGCAAGTCGCAGGTCGTTGTTGTTGAACGGGGCCGCAGCCGAGTTCATCGCGAAGGTCCCGTGGAAGCCACCGGGTACGGATTCAACATGAATGTTTGGGCGCCGCCCCAACAGAGCAAGTGTTTTGTATTCCGAGCTTTCGATGGCGTGAACTGCGCCGGTCACCAAAGCATTGGTTGCCGCAGTCGGATCATTGATCAGAATGACCTCGCCTTCATCGAAATGTGCGGAGTTGGCTTTCCAGTAGTTCGGATTGCGACGGACGCGTGTCCGAACCCCGGGGTTGAACTCCTCAAGGATATAGCCACCAGTGCCAGTTCCCGAGACGTCTACCGATCCATCCGGGTTCACCGGGCAGATGTTGAAGTGATAATCTGACAGAATGAAGGGAAAGTCGGCGTTTTTGCCGGTCAGTGTGATTTTGACGGCATGTGCACCTTCGGAGACAATGCTTTCGACACTGGCCAGTAGAGATTTTGCGCCGGATTTTGAATCCTCACCACGGTGCATATTCAGCGAGGCAATCACGTCGTCCGCAGTCAGAGACTTGCCGTTGTGAAACTCGACGCCCTTGCGAAGATTGAATACCCAAGTCTGCGCATCATCCGAAGACCAGCTCTCGGCGAGTTCGGGCTTAAGCGCGCCGTCTGACCCAATCTCGGTCAGGTTATTACGCAAAGTCCAGCCGAGGAAAATCTGCTGCGACCCGGAAAATGTAGTAGGATCAAGTGTATCACTGCTGCCGCCCTGTGCAACGGCGACACGAAGCAGGCCACCTTTTTGCGGTGTTGCTGCATATAGTTTGTTTGGCATGCCGGTTAGTGCCGCTGCACCAACTGCCGCCCCTCCCAGCAAAACGCCACGGCGGTTGACTGATCCAGCCTTGGTTTCAGGATGTGTCATGACTTCCTCCTTGTCACATATTGTCGTCAGCCTGCGAACAAAGCTCCGCCATCAAGAGGTGAGCCCCTCTTGCGACCCGACTGATCGGGTGGGATGCGGAAATCAACTATGTCACAAGCAGCCTTCTAGAGAGGCTTGGCCTCATACTGCACAAATATCGATGAATGAAATTGGAAAAATTTGCGCATTGTCATGAAAGTAATTCACCCAAATTCCGTGCATGACTTTTGTTGCATGAGCCACCGAAATATCGCCTCAGATGTATGGGAAGGTGAAAGGACGGCCCAAAATTCGATGAACTTACGCATGGTAACTGGGGTGATCCTGCACGCGGGCGAAATTTGCCCTCCCTCGCGATGTGCGAACCTCACATTGGAAACAAACAACAAAACACCCAGGCGGGCCTCAACTTACACTCGGTAAGTTGTGATGAGCTGACTTCCGGACAAGATCGATGAAGGTTTTCATGACCAGATTGGGCTCTACGCCACGCGACCTTACAATTTTGATTTCAGACTTCAGGTCAAACATCCCGTCGCCAATGGATCGCATTCGTCCCTCTCGAAGCCAGATGCCAGCAAAACTTTCGGGCAGGTATCCTATGTACCGATCTGTCAAAATCATCATTGCAACGCCTTCAATCTGATGTGCGCTGGCTGTGGATTTCAAATTTCGAGACACCGGTGCGATGAGATCTTCGTTCAAATAAGACCGCTTACAGAAATTGGCCTGAGGCAGATACTCTTCAACCTGTGCTGTGGAATCTGCCAGAAAGAGCGGGTGACCTTTGCCGCAATAAAGCCCGATCCGTTCAAATCCCAGCGTTTCGTAAATCAGGCCAGGCTTGTGCTTGTGAAACACACCTACGCCCAAAGCGACCTGGCCGTTTTGGACTGCCACTTCAATGTTGTCAGGCGCGAGTGAGTGCATTTCGATGCTCACGTCGGGGGCAATTCGCGTGAATTCTTCAAGAGCCCCCATGATTGGGGCGTCGTTGTTAAAGACCCAGTTGTCGATCGCTGCAACCGTCAAGCGTCCAACCAGTTTGCCACGTGTGCCATCAACGGTTTCGCTGAACTGATCAAAGGCCGCAAACAGCTTGTGCGACGCCGCATAGACTATTTCGCCTTTGTCGGTAAGTCGAAAGCCCTTGCGGCCACGCTGACATAACCGCATGCCGAGGCGCGTTTCCAGATCTGAAATCTGGCGCGAAATCGTCGACGCCGCGACATTTAATGTGATCTGTGCGGCCGAAAACCCTCGGGCTTCCACAACTTTGCAGAAGACATAGAGGAGATGAAGATCGGCCTTGGAAAGTGCGGGGGGCAACATGTCTTCACATTACATGTATAAATACTAAAGTTAAGTTCCTTTCCTTGCTATTTAATAAAAGAATATGCCGATTACCCTCACGTCAAAGCAAACAATGACGAAGAGGTTGACTTTCATGGGTGGAACGGCTGCACATACAAAGCGTTGGGGTATCAACAACGACCATGCCAAGCTGACGGACGTGCTTTTAGGCAAGCCCGAGTTTTTCCAATGGGTTGAGGCCGGTCCCCTCATCGGTCGGACACTGGCGAATGCGCACAAAACTGGCGTCAGGTTTGATCTGCAGCTGGCGATGAAACAGCATTCCGAAATGGTATCGATCTATGAGGAAAATGGCGTGACGTGCCATTACCTTGACAGTGATGAAGTGCTGCATCGTAACTTCTTCGCCCGAGACAGTTCGGCGATGACTCCATGGGGCGCACTCATCTGCCATATGCAGCTGAAATGCCGTCGCGCTGACTATGCCACTGCAATCAAGTTCTATCAGGAAAACGATATCCCGATTTGGAAATTCGCAACGGCGGGCCACTTCGAAGGCGGTGACTTCAACATCATCGAGCCCGGTCGCGTCCTGATTGGATACTGCGGTGAGCGATCCGAAAAAGAAGGGTCCGAACAAGTCGCTGAGTTTGTGCGGGCCGAAGGCTGGGAGGCGGTGGTCGCGCCGATTAGCCGTGAATTCGTGCATATGGATGGGTTGATTGTGCCGCTGGCCGATAAGCTCGCTGTGGCGTGCATTGACGCAATGGAGCCCTGGTTGGTGGATATCGTCAAGGGGTGGGGAATCGAGATTGTCGATGTTTCGTATCGCGAGGCGAAAAATCTTGGCGTGAACCTCGTGGCACTTGGCGACAACAAAGTGCTGTCGATGGCAGGAGCCACCGATCTGAACGCCAAGATGAAAGCCTTTGGTTTCGACGTTTATGACCCGGATATGTCGATGTTTACGCTTGGTGGTGGTGGTGTTCACTGCCTAAGCCAAGCTCTGTGCCGTGAAGACGCATGAGTCAGCCCCTGCGCATAAATCGTGACCGCCTGTGGCAAAGCATTATGGAGATGGCCCAGATTGATGCATTGCCGGGTGGTGGTTGTGGACGTTTGGCACTGACGGATGGCGACCGGCAGGCGCGTGAGTTGTTTCGTCAATGGTGTCAGGACGCAGGGTGTTCCGTGACCTTTGACCGGCTTGGAAACATGTTCGCCCGCCGCGAGGGGCGTGATCCGGATGCTCTGCCTATTGCCATAGGCAGTCATCTCGATACCCAACCACATGGTGGCAAGTTCGATGGTGTGTTTGGGGTGCTCGCAGGCCTTGAAATTGTGCGCACCTTAAATGACCACGACATGCAAACCGATGCTCCGATTGAAATCGTGAACTGGACCAACGAGGAGGGGGCGCGGTTTGCACCCGCGATGTTATGCTCGGGCGTTTACGCTGGTTTGTTCGATCTGGATTTTGCGCTTAGCCGGCAGGATGCCGACGGGGTGTGTTTGGGGGACGCGCTAAAGCACATTGGCTTTGAGGGGACGCAGCCCTGCGGTGCGCATGAGCTGGGAGCATTTTTAGAAGCCCATATCGAACAGGGTCCTATTCTTGAAAACCACGATGAAGTCATCGGGGTTGTCACCAGAGGGCAGGGGCAACGCTGGTATGATGTCACGGTCTTTGGGTGGGATGCGCATTCCGGGTCGACTCCGATGCTGGGTCGTAGCGATGCACTTGTTGCCGCTGCACGCTTGATACAGGAAATCCAGCGGATTGCTCTGGCCTATGGTCCAGAAGGTGTCGGCACCGTGGGTGAGCTGCATGTTACCCCAAATTCCCGCAACACCATTCCAGGAGAAGTGCGGTTTACTATTGATATGCGCCACCCCGACGATTCCGTGCTGCAAGGCATGGATAACGCTCTCCGACATGCAATTGAATGTGAACAGGACGCTCAGGTGGATCTCCAGATGATCTGGCATAACCCGCCGGTCGTCTTTGATGATCGCTGTGTCGCGGCCATCGAAGAGGCCGCTATGGCGTCTGGCAAACCCTGGCGTCGGATGGTTTCAGGTGCTGGCCACGATGCCTGTCAGGTCGCACGCAAAGTTCCCACGGCGATGGTCTTTGTCCCCTGTCGCGACGGGCTAAGTCACAACGAAGCTGAATGGGCAGACCCCGACCATCTTGAGGCAGGCTGCAATGTTCTTTTGCAGGCCGCTCTTACTCTTTCAAATCAATCAACGCCGGCATCGTGATCACCTGCCGAAAAGCGCGCGTCAAAAACAATGTGATCAACTAAAACAGGGAGACTAAAATGAATAAATCCATGACATTGACAACAGCCGCACTGGTTGCCTCGCTGGGAAATACCGCCGTAGCGCAAGACGTTATCATTGGCGTTCCGAACTGGGCTTCTGTCCGCGGCACAGCGCATATTCTGAAGGTCGCGCTTGAGGACAATCTGGGCCTAGAGGTTTCATTGCAGAATGGCACCAACCCAATCATTTTCGAGGCAATGGATTCCGGCGCGATGCATGTGCATCCCGAAGTCTGGCTGCCCAACCAACAAAACCTGCATGACACCTTTGTATCCGAAAAAGGCACGGTCGCATTGAACCCCAATGCGGTGCTCTCGGACCAGCAGATCTGCGTGACAAAAGACACCCAGGAGCGCACGGGCATTTCGGCGCTCAGCGATCTGACCGATCCAGACATGGCCGCGAATTTTGACACGGACGGCGATGGCCGGGGTGAGATGTGGATCGGCGGTGCTGGTTGGGCGTCGACCAACATCGAGAAAATTCGTGCCAAATCCTATGGCTATGCGGAAACTATGAACCTGATGGAGATGGATGAAACCCTGGCATTGGCACAGGTCGACAATGCCGTCGCTCAGCAGCAAAACATTGTTTTCTACTGCTACACTCCGCACCATATGTTCTCGCTTTATGACCTCGTACCGCTCAGCGAGCCCGCATTTGATCCAGCGGAATGGGATGTAAAGCAACCAACAGATGACCCCAACTGGTTGGAAAATTCCAAGGCAGGAACCGCATGGGATGCCGCCAAGTTGCATGTGTTTTATGCCAGTGGATTGTCCGAAACGCAGCCAGAGGCCGCCGCGATGTTGGGCAAAGTTCAGCTAACAACTGAACAGGTGAACGCCATTGTCTTTGCTCTGTCAGTGGACGGCAAAGACCCCGCTGAATTTGCACGTGAGTGGGTCGACGCAAACACTGATCTGGTCGACGGCTGGTTCAACTGACCTTGATCTGAACCCATCGCCCGGGCGCAGGTTTCGCCCGGGTCACCAAAGTTACAGGGGAAGCCGATGAGTGACGACGTGATCACACTGGACGGGGTGTGGAAGGTTTTCGGAAGGAACGCCGATGCCGCTATGGCTGCAATCCGGGAACGCGGGCTCGGCAAACCAGAAGTTTTGCAGGAATTCGGCTGTGTTGTCGGGATTGCTGATGTGTCTTTTTCGGTAAAACGAGGAGAGATCTTCTGCGTGATGGGGCTGTCGGGATCAGGCAAATCCACCATGGTCCGGCATCTGAACCGATTGATCGAACCAACAGCTGGCAACATCAACGTTTTGGGTAATGACATGTTGGGGCTCTCGGATAATGACCTTCGAGAAATCCGTGCGCGCAACATCGGCATGGTGTTCCAGCACATGGCTCTCCTGCCGCACCGCACAGTTCGCGACAATGTGGCCTTTCCCCTGCAAGTTCGGGGTGAGCCAAAATCCCGCCGATGGGAGATTTCGCAAAAGTGCCTCGATCGGGTAAATTTGACTGGCTACGAGGACCGCTTTCCCAGCGAACTGTCCGGTGGCATGCAGCAACGTGTTGGATTGGCGCGAGCGTTGGCCTCCGATCCCGATGTCCTGTTGATGGACGAACCGTTCTCGGCTCTGGACCCGCTGATCCGGCGGCAGTTGCAGGATCAGTTCATGGCGCTATCTGCTGAGCTGAATAAAACAACTGTCTTTATCACACATGATCTTGATGAAGCGATCCGCATAGGCAATCGCATCGCGATCATGAAAGACGGGCGTATCGTACAAATCGGCACCCCTGAGGAAATCGTGACCCAGCCTGCCGACGATTATGTCCGCGATTTCGTCGATGGCATTTCCAAATTGAAACTGGTTTTTGCCCATTCGATTATGGTGCCTATTGGTGACTACAAACCAACCCGACCGGTAAATTTCGACGAAAGTCCGCGTGCCCATCACGGAACCGACCTCGACCAGCTGATTGACATCGCAACCTCCACTGAAAACGTGATCATCATCACCGGTGACGACGGTGCCGATATCGGTGTGGTCGACCGTGCAAGGCTTCTTAAAGGCATTCAAGGAGGCAAGGCATGAGCGACGCAAAGCCAACCGACGAGGATCACAACGTTGCAGCCTTTGTGCAGGACAACGCGCGCTTTTACGAAACCGAGTTTTCTAAAATCCAAGGCAAGACAGGCTTTACCTGGTCTTGGAACATGATGGCAGCCATATGCGGTCCCCTTTGGGGCGCCGCGCGCGGAGTTTGGGGGTATTTCTGGATCTTTCTTGTTCTGGAATTGTTTGCCCTTGTGCAGATCGGCCGTGGCCTGTGGGGAGAATTGGGCGCGGATCAACTGGCTCGCGTCGAACGGCTTGAAGTAAATATCGCCAAACGAGAGGCTCAGGCCGCAGAGTTAACAGCTGCCGGTGATGTGGCAGGGGCCGCAGAAAAACTGAAGATCGCTGACAACCTCAGAAATGCCGCTGAAAAGGCGCTGGATGCGGCCAACTCGGCCAGCAGCGCAGCGCTGACCATTCTGTTGACCGGACTTGTCTTGTTGCTGGCCCTCAAGCTGATCGAGGGGCTATACGCAAATTACGCCTACGAGTCTCAGTATCTGAAATGGCGCTCGGGGCAAAAGGTACAAACCGGTCTGCGCCGTTCTGGGACATGGTTCGGTCTGATTGGTCTGTTGGCGGTCTGGCCGCTAACTCTGATCCGATTTACTGTCGCAAAGCCCGAAGAATTTGTGTCGACGCTGACCGGCGGGCTTCTGGGGGAGCGAGTGACGATAACCGAGTTCCCGGTAGGTCGAGAGTATTTCTCTATCCTTGCCAAAAAAGGGGATGCGGGGTTCGACTGGCTCGCCAACAATTTTGGTGACGTGTTTGATGGTGTCACCGCCTCTATTCGTTGGGTTCTCGATGGGCTCGAGGTGCTGTTGATCCAGACACCCTGGCCGGTTGTGATGTTTGTCACAGTTGTGATGGCACTGCGCCTTGCGGGTGCGCGTGTTGCGATCTTCACTGCCGCGTCACTCGCATATCTGGCATTCATGGGTCTTTGGGAGCTGGCGATGATAACGGTCGCATTGATCGGTGCGGGTGCCTTCCTGTGTGTGCTGATCGGCGTTCCACTTGGGATTTGGTTCGGCAAATCCAAACGTGCCTATGCCTTTGCCGAGCCTGTGCTGGATTTCATGCAAACAATGCCTGCATTTGTCTATTTGATCCCAATCATCGCGTTCTTCGGAACAGGCAAACCCCCCGGTGTGCTCGCGACGTTGATCTTTGCCATGCCACCCGTGATTAGACTGACTGCTTTGGGTATGCGTGGTGTGCCGGAAAGCACCAAAGAGGCCGCCATTGCGTTCGGGTGTTCGAGAAAACAACTTTTGTTCAACGTCGAACTGCCGCTGGCGCTGCCGTCGATCATGACCGGCATCAATCAGACCATCCTCATGGCGTTGTCTATGGTGGTGATTGCGTCTCTTATCGGGGCTGAAGGACTGGGCGCGCTGATCCTTGAAGCCTTGCAATATGCGGCCAAAGGGCAGGGTCTTTTGGGGGGCTTGGCGATCCTGTTCTGCGCTATGGTGATCGACCGGATTGCGCAGGGGGCCTACCGCCGAAGCAATCGCAGCGACTGACAACTCCCAGAACTGCCCCGGTGTTCAACCCATGTCGCCGGGGCGTTTTTTCACGGCATACGGAGGAAAACATGGCAGACGAGCATCTAAATTCTATGATGGAAAACTTGTACTGGTGGGGCATTCCAACACTGTTTCGCTGCGCGAACGAGGGGGCAGAAGGTAAGGATATCGCTTTGGTCGGCGTGCCGCATTCCGCTGGAAACGGAACGACTGAACGGGATCAGCACCTTGGGCCACGAGCGCTGCGCAACGTCTCGTCGGTCGCACGCCGGGTGCACGCAGAGTTCCAACTGAACCCCTGGGAGGCGGCAAAGGTGGTTGACGTGGGGGATGTTCCTTTTCCCCGTGCCAATGACAACGAAGACTGCATCGAGCAGATCACCCGGTTCTACTCGGAGATCGACGCCACCGGTGCGCGGCCTGTTTCGGTGGGGGGGGATCACTCGATCACTGGCGGTATCGTACAGGCTTTGGGCTGTGGTCAGATCACCGGAGGTGACCCTGTTTGTTTTTTGCATTTTGACGCCCATACGGATGTTTTTACCAAGGTTGATCATTTCCTCGGATCCAAAAAATCCGCGGCCCATTGGGGGGCTTATCTCGTTGATCAGGGAAAGGTGGACCCAACCCACTCAATGCAGATCGGATTGAGGGGCCATGCCCGCACGCTCGACTGGCTGCAGCCGTCTTATGATTATGGCTATAACGTTGTGACGATGAAGGAATTCCGCAAGCGTGGCATCATGGACGTTGTTGCTCAGATTAAGGAGGTTATGGCGGGCAAGCCAGTGTACATAACCTTTGATCTGGATTGTTTGGACCCGTCTATTGCGCCGGGGGTTTCCAACCTAGAGCCGGGGGAGAAAGGGTTCGACATCGACGAGGCTGTTGCCCTGCTCCATGCGGCGCGTGGGATGAATATCGTCGGCGGTGATATTGTCTGCATGATGCCAACCAAAGACAGTCCGAACCAGATTACCGCGCTGACCGCGTCAGCCATTATGTTCGAAATGGTCTCGATGATTGCCGAAAGTATCAAATTGGGGAGCAAGCCATGAAGGGAACCGGCGACGATTTCTTTCAACCGGTTTCTGCAATGGAGCTGGCCCGATTTGCAGGCGTTCCAACCTTCATGCGGTTACCGGAGTTGGCACGCGATCATCCGCGGTTTGGTGAGGTCCAAATGGGTCTGGTCGGCGTTCCTTGGGATGGCGGCACCACAAATCGGCCCGGAGCGCGGCACGGGCCACGCCAGCTACGTGATTACTCCACCATGATCCGGGCGTTGAATCCTGTCACCGGTATCAATCCGTTCACCTCTGTCAATTGTGCTGACCTAGGGGACGTGCCGCCCAATCCTGTGGATATTCAGGATTCACTGGCACGGATTACCCGCTTTTTTAGTGATCTCAAAACCAATAGCATCACACCGATGACGGTTGGTGGCGACCATCTGATTACGCTGCCTGTGCTGCGCGCCTTGGCCAGTGACGGACCGGTTGGCCTGATACAGTTCGATAGCCACACTGACCTGTTCGACGATTACTTCGGTGGGCATAAATTCACCCACGGGACCCCGTTCCGGCGAGCAATTGAAGAGGGGTTGGTTGATCCCAAGCGCTTTGTGCAAGTGGGCATTCGGGGTTCGGCCTACAATACGGACGACATTGAATGGGGTTTGGAGCAGGGCATCCGAATTATCCGTGTCGAAGAGATTTTTGATCGCGGCATTTCAGATGTCATGGCAGAAGTGCGCCAAATCGTTGGGACACAAGCAACATACTGCACCTACGATATCGATTTTGTTGATCCGACCTTCGCGCCGGGCACTGGAACGCCAGAAATTGGTGGCCCCAACAGCTTCCAAGCCCAGCAGGTGATCCGAGAACTTGCCGGGGTCAATCTCATAGGTGCCGATCTTGTCGAAGTGGCGCCCCCCTTCGACACCTCGGGTGGGACGGCTTGGTTGGGTATATCGCTGGTGTTTGAGCTGATGTGTGTCCTGTCCCAATCGATCTCTGGGCAAGAGGTTTCGGAGTGACTTAACCCGCGCCAAAAGGGATGATCTGCGCGTCCAATTCACTGATGGGATCTGTTCAGCAAGAGCGAGCGTGCCACGCGCAAGTATTTTCCCAACAAGGAGAAGATCAGATCGTGCTGGATGGTTAGCGCGACGAGGCAAACACCGCGGAACTGTGCCGTCGTGAAGTCCTATCGTGGGGCGTTATTCAAGCCGAGTGCTGATTGATATCGTCGCGGATATTAGGTGCCGTTGATGGAATCGAAGAATTCTATACCAGCCTACCGCCGCGCTTCCTATGACCTGCGCCAAATCAGCGAGGCCTTGATCTGTTCAGCTTGCCATTTGTAGCGGATTAGACGGCGCAAGCCTGACGTCAGGATCAGAGGCAGCGCACTGATCCGTCGTAAACTCTTGCATCAGTCCATTCAGTTTTCCCGCTTCTGCGTCCAAAACATGGCTTGCGGCGGTGGTTTCCTCTGCCATTGCTGCATTTTGCTGAGTAACCGCATCCAGCTGCAGAATGCCAGAATTGAGTTCTGACAGACCAGAGGCCTGGTCCGCTGCCTTAGCTGCAATGCCGCTGACAGCCGCAGAAATTTCTGTCACCTGCCCAATGATAGAACTCAACGCGTTCCCCGCATCGGACACAAGGTCTGTTCCGCGCTCTACTTCGTCCGAACTGGTGGCGATGAGAGTTTTGATTTGAGTCGCTGCTTCCGCGGAACGTTGCGCCAATCCAAGGACCTCTGATGCCACAACAGCAAATCCTTTCCCTGCGCTTCCAGCGCGCGCGGCTTCAACGCCTGCATTCAGAGCTAGCAGGTTTGTTTGAAACGCGATGTCATCAATGACGCCGGTAATTTTGGCGATTTTTTCCGAGGATTCCTGAATCGCTCCCATCGCACTTACTGCGTTTTTGACCACGGTCTCGCTACTTGTCGCTTCCGATTTTGCCTCGCTGGCAGACTGGTCAACGCTGGCCGCACTTTCAGCTGAGGATCTTACCGAGCAGGTGATCTGTTCCATGGCTGCTGCTGCCTTCTCAAGGGTTGCTGCTTGGCTTTCGGTTCTGCGTGCCATTTCGTCCGAAGAGTGGCTGATTTCTGACACGCTGTTGCGTATTGTCTGTGTCGACCCGGCCAGATCTTCAATGGTTTCCTTCAGATTGCGAACAGAGATGTTGAAGCTTGTTCGCAAGCTTTCATATTCTTCCGGAAAGACGTCTTGGATCTCACAGTCCAAATCTTTCCGAGCCAATTTTTCCAGGTTGGCTTCGAGTTGGCCAATCACTGCCCCGCGATCCGCAATGCGATTTTCCTCGATCTCAACAAGCTTCTGTTCTGCGGCCCGAAGTGCAATACGGGTTGCTTCCATCGCCCGGTTCAAATGTCCTATTTCGTTTTGCGCCTGTAAATTGGTGGGTTTGAAATCGAACTCTTTGCGAGACAATTTCTCCAGTCCGTTTTGGATCGCCCGAAATTGTGTGCTCAGGTGATTGGCCGCTTTAATCCCCAACAAGATACTTGCGATCAATGAGGCGAGCACGGCAATAACTGTTACTCCCATAGATTGTTTCGAAGCGGCAGCTTCTTTGGCTGCATATGCGTCTAAATGATTGGCGACCTCCGTCCCGACTTTGTGCAGTTCGGAAATCCAGGCTGTCGAAAGCGCAAACCATTCAGGGCCGGTCAGCGCAGGGACGTCACCAAGCGGGCCAGCTGAAAGGACTGCCGCCCGGATCCGCGAAAGGTCTTGGTATGCTGGAGAACTTTGCAGATCGAGATTGGGAAACACGCCTAGCAATGCAAGATTTGCGGTCTGAAGAAGCCGGGTCTCACTCGCCCCGTTCTCGGCAAACATCTTATAGGCACCCAAAGAGAATTGACCTGAGCCAAAACCAACCGCGCCGGCCGCACGCTGAAGCCCGGCTGCTTCTTTGGCGTAACTAAGCGAAACGAGACCCCCACCGATTTGCGCAAGAGTTCCGTCATTCTGTTCGATGAGATGCGCCCCGACACCAGAGAGCATAGCCCCTATAGCTCCGGTGTAATACTTCGCCATTTGCGCGACAGTTAGTGACTGGTCATCGACCTGAGCGCGAACGGCGTCCAACTCTTTCAGATGGGACAAGGCGCCTAGGGTGTCCTGAGGGACAAGATTTCGGGCTTTGTCTACTTCGGCGCGTGTCGCTAGAATCTCATTTGCAAAGGCAAGGCCTCCAGAACCGATGAACCCAGCAGACTGCCCGCGTTCCACCTGCAGGTGGTGAACAAGATTGATGATAGAAAGAGAGGCCTGTGTCTCGTGCTGGGCAAACTCAGCTTTCTCAAGTTTATACCATGCTATGGAAATTTTGAGCGAGCCAAATCCCAACAACGCTAAGAATGGGATAGAAATGACAAGAATGATTTGTGCTCGAAGTGACACCAAACGCTCCTACAAAACGACATATTGGAGTTGTAACCAAACCATTCTTAGTCAGGGGGGGTAAAAAAAAAGCAAATAGGATCTAAAAGTTGATGTCCAAAAAAGTCAGCTGAGGGGTTTTAGATCTTAGGCTCAGGACTCATAGCCAATAGATGACAAGGGCCGCGAGTGCGATTGCCGAGAGGAATACTTTGGGGCATCGGTCGTATCTGGTTGCCACACGGCGCCAATCCTTGAGCCTACCGAACA
>Ga0189288_10163_pt1 | contig 55718 bp, 49 predicted proteins | sample UW105minimetaG_FD_130316 | JGI IMG/M metagenome (GOLD analysis project Ga0189288, IMG submission 130316) | Marine microbial communities from the Costa Rica Dome - UW105 mini metaG | ecosystem: Environmental > Aquatic > Marine > Oceanic > Photic zone | place: Costa Rica: the Eastern Pacific...
TCTAGGGAACTTAACATATCGTTTAGAAAGTGGTGTCAAGTCAGGGAATTTTAACATTCCTCTTATAAATGATGGATCTAACTATGAGATTAAGGTAACTTTAGTAAGTACATCTAATCCAGACTATACAATTGGTATTGCTGGAGATGACAAAAAACTTACTCATACTTTTAATGTTTGTGGTTTCTTAATAGATTCTTGGCCAGGCACTTACGCTGTTGATGAGCAATTTATTGCAGGACCAAATGCACCTCTTGGACTCGCTGATTTCTTAAGAGAATCTTACCAAGCGGAAATTGCTTTAGATCCTTCTGATACTACTGGAACTAAAATTATTGTTACGAATTCTCCTGGATTTAACGTTTATTTTGATGACTATAATACCATTACTTATGATGCATGTGCTCAAGCAATATCTCTTGATCCAGCTAATCCAAATTTATCATCTTATTTAATAAGTTTAACAGTAGAAAGTATTTCTTTTGATCCTAGTACAAATACCATAACTGTTACTGGTGAATTAGGTCCTTATGGTGAATACCGTTTTATTTTAACAAAAATGTAATATTGTTAATTATATAATATCTAAAAACCACCTCTTTTGAGGTGGCTTTTTTACTCTATATTTTAAATCTCAAGTATGCTAGAGAAAAGCCTATGATAGAATTCATATAAGAAATATAATAAAATTTATTAGGTTTAATACTAGACCAGTAGCTTTTAAAAAACAAGGTGATTTCGAATTGAATTGGCAGTTAGGGTAGTCTCAAAAATTAAATCTAGTATGCATATAATAAATTTAAAAATCAACAATATCATTCCTGAAAGTATTCAACTTTTAAAAATAAAAATTTTATATGCATTTCCAAATAGGTGAACAGATTAAATTTCTAAATATTTTAGTACTTTGCAGACTTGTTTAAATCAATTTTATGAAGTACTTGAAACTCCTTTTTTCGTTTGCCCTTGCCTTAGGAATATTTTTTACACTCAATAATAAATTTGGTTCCATTCCTCCTCTAGGAAAATTTTTAAATCCATACTCTGGTGTTTGGCAGAATGAGGCAGATGAATCTATTAGTGGTGAAATTTCAATCCCAGGCCTCAAAGATAAGGTTACGGTACATTATGATGCGCAACTAATACCCCATATCTTTGCTCAAAATGATCTAGATTTATACAGAGCACAAGGTTATATAACAGCAAAGCACAGACTTTGGCAGATGGAATTTCAAACCTATGCAGCAGCAGGGAGATTGTCGGAAATACTTGGAGAAAACGCCCTTACTTACGACAGACAAGAGCGACGAAGAGGAATGGTATATGGAGCAGAACAAGCTATAAAAAAAATGTCTGAAGATACCGAAAGTATGGGCTTTACAGAAGCTTATGTAGATGGTGTGAATAGCTATATTAACCAATTAAAGTCTAAAGACTTTCCTGTTGAATACAAGCTACTAAACTATAAACCAGAGGCTTGGTCCACTAAAAAAAACGCACTACTTTTGATGTACATGACCAAAATGTTGGCTGGTGGAGATGAGGATATTGAAAACACCAATGCATTACGTCTTTTTGGCAAGGAACGATTTGATCTGTTATTCCCAGATTTCTTTGATGTTACAGAGCCAGTAATTCCGAAAGAAACAGATTGGAGTTTTATTGATGTTCCCCAAACACCAGTACCTTTCAGTAAACCAGTTTTAGACTCTATAGCAACAACTATTGACAAACCAGACCCTAATTATGGTAGTAATAATTGGGCTGTCTCGGGTGAAAAATCATATTCTGAAAATGCAATTTTAGCCAACGACCCGCATTTGGGCTTAAATTTACCTTCTATTTGGTTTGTAATGCAATTACATACACCCAATCACAATGTTTTTGGAGCTACACTTCCTGGAGCCTTGGCAATCATTATTGGTTTTAACGAATATATTTCTTGGGGTCAAACCAATGCCACTAGAGATGTGGTTGATTGGTATAAAATTGAATTCAACGAAGACGGAACAAAATACAGATATAATAATGCATGGAAAGACGTCACTTATAGGATCGAAGAGATTAAAATAAAAGGGAAAGCCACTTTTAAAGATTCTATTCGATATACCCACCATGGTCCTGTAGTCTATGATAAAAACTTTAAATCTGATCGTGAAAAAGCGGGCTATGCCATGAAATGGATTGGACATGTAGGTGGAAATACCCAAAGAACATTTTTAAATTTGAACAGAAGTAAAAATTATACCGACTATTTACAGGCATTAACTCATTATGTTGCTCCAGCACAGAACTTTATATTTGCCTCTACTGAAGGAGATATTGCATTATGGGTACAAGGAAAGCTACCCAACAAATGGGAAGGTCAAGGAAAATTCATTATGGATGGTAGTCAACCAAAAAACGATTGGCAAAGTTATATTCCACAAGCTTTTAATGCACATACAAAAAACCCTGAACGTGGCTTTGTAAGTTCTGCAAATCAGCATCCAGTTGACGAAGCCTATCCTTTTTATGTATTTAATGACGGTTTTGAGACCTATAGAAACCGTGTAATTAATAGTTATTTTAGTTCCAAGGACAAATTTAACATTCAAGATTTTAAAGATTTACACAATAATAATTTCAATCTGAAAGCCTCTGAGTTAATGCCTTATATGTTAGAAAACATGGATACCTCTGAGTTAACTTTGGAAGAAAAAGTAATTTTCGACCAAGCTAAAGCGTGGAAATATAATAATGATATTCATGAAGTTGGCCCTAGTATTTGGAGACAGTGGTATGGAAAACTTTACAATATGGTTTGGGATGAATTTGATGTTGAAGGCACGGCACTTGATGCACCCTCTACTTACCAAACCATTTATTTATTAAAAAATAAGGGAGAAGATGCTTTTATGGATATTTTAGAAACTCCAAAAACCGAGACCGCTAAAGACTTATTTTTATTAGCATTTAAAGAGGCAGCTGCGCATTTAATGGAGATAAAATCTGAGGAAGGCAACTATAGGTGGGTGAACTATAAAGGAACGTATGCAGGACATTTATTACAAGGCTTACCCGCTTTTTCTAGATTTGATATCCCTATTGGTGGTGGTAGAAATATTGTAAATGCCACCTCTGAAAATTGGGGACCATCTTGGAGAATGATTGTAGAGATGACCTCACCCCCCACCGCTCTTGGTATTTATCCTGGTGGCCAATCTGGAAACCCAGGAAGCAAATACTATGATAATTTTATTGACGATTGGGCAGCTGGCAAATATCATCAACTAAATTTCTTACAAAGTGATGTCGCAACAGATGTCGTTATAAGCACACAAACCTTAACACCCACAAAAGAATGAGAACAAATACAACCAATTTTATAGCAACAATAGTTTTAGCCATTATTTTATCCTTATTCTTACCTTGGTGGTCTATAATGATTGCAGCTTTGGTAACAGGACTCTTAATTCCACTAAAAAAAACAGCAGTTTTTTTTACTCCTTTTTTAGCCATTCTTTTGTTTTGGGCTCTATATAGCTATATATTGAGTAGTGCAAATGATTTTACATTGGCAAAACGAATTGCTATTTTGTTGCCCTTAGGTGGAAGTCCCTATCTACTTATTCTAATTACAGGAATTATAGGTGGATTGGCAGCAGGTATTGCTGCTGTTTTTGGTAAACAATTGCTCATAGTAAGCAAAAAAATATAATATATGTGAATACGTTATTTGTGAAGACAAACCATAAATAATAAGGCATATCTTAGCTTTTAATCATGTGTTGTTTTACACATTTAATAATGTATTTTCCATTCTCTGATAAAATTTGGGCAATAGATATTAGTTGTTGAACTGGTATGTCTAATTGCCCACTTTGGCTGTAAAAACCTAGGTTACTGAGTATCTGCCCCAAATTATCAATTTCATAACCTCTTAGGCACATGACCAAACAGACCCCTCAGGTCATTGGTTTTCTTATATACTATTAAAAACTTTGATTGATCCACAGTACCAATTCTATCAATTTGTTTTATTGCAATGCTAGTTCCATATGCATATTATTTCCATTTGAAGAACCTGTCATCAAATTAATGAAGAAAAAAACAATATTTATATATAGAGCACTGTAAAGTAAAGGTCTTAAAAAACGACAATAAAAGTATCTTTTTTTTAATATTAGTTTAAAAAAATAAGCATTTTGCTTATTGTCAAAGGTTCTAATTATATTTAATTTTATCAAGACCCTAGTGAAAAAAAAATAATTATCAAAAAATATTTATAAGACAAATCTTATAATATTTAGAACAATAATAAAATGAAACAATCAACAAATTTCTTAAAGCTAAAAGCAAAAATGACTAACAAACAATTTTATAAATATTGTACTTCTATATTTTTAGCAAAAGAAAATTATCCTAAAATTTTTATACAAAAAGCTCAACAGTTTTTGGATGATTATACAAAACAAAAAAAATAGTATCTAAAGTTTATTATCTCAAGGTATTCGAGTTTATTTAAAGAAAAAGTTTATTTTACTAGCCTGCCAAATTGGACTTTGCAGAATGAATGATTATAGAAAAACAAGCTTATTTGACACATTAAAGCTTCATATGAATAATAAACTTTGATGCTTTTAATTTTCTGTTGTACTAGTTTTAGTTATTTTTTACAAAAGTCTTCAATGACCATTAAAAGAGAGTATTTTCATAACTAAAAACTCTTTTGAATCCTCAAAAGGATGAGCCTCATAGATATGGATCAATAAAATGAAAGCATTCTTACTCTTCATGTTTTAAATACATTTCAAGAGCAGCAATCAATCTTAGTTTTCAAATATTACAAATACAGAAAGGACCTTGAATAGAAATTCAAGGTCCTTTCACCTAACCAAACTTAGTATAAAAACTAACAACTACTATCCTTCAATATTTTTTTTATCCCATACACTATTCCTATTATAAATAATAATTCAGAAAAACAATTTAGTGGCAATCCAGGTGGCGGTGGCGGTGGAACTGGTGGTGGCAATGTTTGTGCAACACTAGTTTCGATAAGCATTAAAATCATAATAATTACTATGAAACCCCTCTTTGCCTTCATTTTTTATTGTTTCTATTTATAAGACCATTATCTATTTTTTTAAGTCATTACAAATAAATAAAAAACATAAGTTTTTAAAATTTATATTCGATGAATTGCACTTTAGTGTAGGTATTGTTTAATTAACAGGCGATGTTCGGGAATGCTCTTATCGTAATTTTCTACCAACAACTCAAGTATTTTTGGAGATTTAAAACCAATCTCATTTCTTGAAGCGTATCTTGAAACATATAGATTGTAGGTTTCATTTTTTTTTTCAAAAATTAAAAAATGGGTGTCATTTAATTCTGAAATTGCAATTTCATTATTCGAAAAAGTACCCAACTCATCTTGAAAGAAGTCCGAGAATTCATAGTACTTCAATATATTTTCCATAATTTATAGTAGCTCTGCAGATAAACCAAGTTGTAATAGTTTAGAGCATCTCGGCTCTAAATCTTTATACTCGCCAGACTTAACAGTACATTTTCCTTTATAATGAACTAAAGTTGCACATTGTTCTGCTTGTACAAATGTATGATCACAAACATCAATTAAAGATTCTATTACATGATCAAATGTATTTACATCATCATTATGTAAAACTATTTCATGTTGAAAAATTTCTTTTTCGAGAATATCAACTTCATCCTGTATTTTTTCTTTAGTACTCATAATATAAAAGTAAAAAAATATTTTTTATTTTTTGTTATATTTTAATGCAACCCAATTATTTCTTTCTATAACGGTTTCTAATTTTAAATTGTATTTTGAAACTTCTGCATCTAAAATAGGAATATCTTTTTGATAAAACCCACTCAATAACAAAATTCCTTCTTCATTTAAACAATTTGCATATACCATAACATCTTTCAATAAAATATTTCTGTTAATATTGGCAATAATAATATCAAATTTTTTATGAATTAAAAGTGAAGAATCCCCTTCAAAAACTGAAATATGATTGCAGTTGTTCCGCATTACATTTTCTAATGAATTTTGATAACACCAATGATCAATATCAATTGCATCTATAGGTTTTGCACCTTTCATCTCAGCAAAAATTGCTAAAATTCCAGTTCCACAACCCATATCTAAGGTTTTCTTATTTTCTAGATCTACTTGTAACAGATGCTGAACCATCATGTGTGTAGTTTCATGATGACCGGTTCCAAAACTCATTTTTGGTTCTATTACAATATCGTATTTTAAATTAGGGCTTTCATGAAATGGTGCTCTAATGCTAACCAAGTCATCGACCTGAATGGGTTGGAAATTCTTTTCCCACTCTGCATTCCAATTGGTTTGCTTAATTTCTTTTTGATTGTATTGAATAGAAAACTCATCTGAATTTAAAACAAAAACATCATTAAGAATAGAGGAATTCCAATCAGATTTTTGAATGTATCCCCTAACTCCATTTTCGTATTCAACAAAACTTTCGAAACCAACAGATCCTAATTCGGCAATTAAAATTTCGGTAGCTGGCTCTTTTGGAGAAACTGTAAAATTATATTCAATATAAACATCATCCATAATTATATTCAAAAAAAATGCATCGAGATTATTAAAGTATCGATGCAAATTTATTGGTTTTCTAGAGAATTTTGGGTATTATCTTCTTCTAAATTGCTTTTATAATTGCTGTAAAATCTTCAACTTTTAATGCTGCCCCACCAATTAGACCTCCATCTACATCTGGTTTAGAAAAAATTTCTTCCGCGTTTCCAGGTTTTACGCTTCCTCCATAAAGGATAGAAATATTTTCCGATACTTCTTTGTTGTATTTTTCTTCAATAATACTCCTAATAAATACATGCATTTCTTGTGCCTGTTCTGGGCTTGCAGTTTCTCCTGTGCCAATTGCCCAAACGGGCTCGTAGGCTAAAATAATACTTTTAAAAACAGAAGATTCTAGATGAAATAACCCATTTTCTAATTGACTTTTTACTACTTCAAAATGCTGCTCTGATTTTCTATCTTCTAATACTTCTCCAAAACAAAAAATAATTTCTAAACCATTTTCAATGGCAGTATTTACTTTTTCTGCAAGAATTTTATCTGTTTCGCCAAAATGAGTTCTTCTTTCTGAATGCCCTAAAATAACACTTTTTATTCCTATCGATTTTAACATATCAGCAGAAATTTCACCTGTAAAAGCACCACTTTTAGCTTGATGCATATTTTGTGCAACAACCTCTATCTCAGATTTCTTTGCTCTTTTAATAGCCAAAGAAAGGTTCACAAAAGTTGGAGATACTATAATTCGAGTATTTTCTAACGGTAATTTTTTAATTGATTTTCTTATTCCTTTGATAAGGTTGCTGGTTGCTTTTTTATCATTATTCATTTTCCAATTACCAGCTACTATTTTTTGTCTCATACTTATTAACGTTTATTAAAGTTGTAAATTTAAGAAATGGAAAAGTAAATATGGATTAGAATCAGAAATAGTTACTAAAACGATATATATATTAGCTTTTCAGGGCTTCTACAATTCTCTTATCGGAAGATTTTATAGCTTTGTATAATATAATTTTTCCCTTTTTATCAAGTACCAAATATCTAGGAATCCAACTTAAGTGAAGAAAATCAACTAATTCCCCATCCTTCATTCCTTTGGGTAAATTGTGGTGTTCTCCTTTAATTACAAATCTTTGAATCCCTTTTTTCCAAGAATTGGTTCTCTCATCAACTGATAAAAATAAAAATACAACTTCAGGAAATTCTTTCTGTAACTGTTTAACTTTTGGCAATCCTTTTATACAATCTGCACACCAGGAGGCCCAAACACTAACTACTACCTTTTTCCCTTTATATAGATTCACAACTTCTTTGAATGTTGATACAGTTCCGTCCAAAGAGGTAACTTGATCATTCAATGCTTCCTTTGAAAATTCAGTTGGCGTTTCAAAAGAACAACCTGAGAGTAAAATGAACAGTGAAAATAGAGTTCTTATTTTAATCATTTTTAATTATTAATACTTCGCTGTTGTTTTGTCTTCTTTAAAATTAATACTTACAAAATTTAGCTACAAATAAAATACAATTTAAGTACTTTTGTAAAACTTTTACGCAACAGATGACAACACAACAACTCATAACACAAATTCATTTAAAAAAATCCTTTTTATGTATTGGTTTGGATGTAGATATACAAAAAATTCCAAAACATTTATTGGAATTAGAGGATCCTATTTTTGCCTTTAATAAAGAAATTATAGATGCAACGCATCATTTGTGTGTTGCCTACAAACCAAACACTGCTTTTTATGAAGCTTATGGAATGAAAGGTTGGCAAGCTCTGCAAAAAACAATTCTTTATTTAAATGAAAAGCATCCAGAAATTTTTACAATTGCTGATGCAAAACGAGGCGATATTGGGAATACCTCCTCCATGTATGCCAAGGCTTTTTTTGAAGACTTAGCATTTGATGCTGTTACGGTTGCACCATACATGGGAAAAGATTCCGTAGAGCCTTTTCTTGCTTTTAGCAATAAACACACCATAATGTTGGCATTAACCTCCAATAAAGGGGCTTTTGATTTTCAGACAAAAATTGTTGATGGAAAAGAATTGTATAAACAAATTATAGAAACTTCAAAATCTTGGGAGAATAACAAAAATTTAATGTATGTTGTTGGTGCTACAAAAGCATCCTATTTTAAGGAAATTAGAAAAATAATTCCTAATTCTTTTTTGTTGGTTCCAGGAGTGGGAGCTCAAGGAGGAAATTTACAAGAGGTATGTAAATATGGGTTGTCCAAAAATATTGGTCTTTTAATAAATTCTTCTCGTGGAATTATTTATGCTTCTAATAAAAATGATTTTGCAAACATTGCTGCGATTAAAGCAGAAGAACTTCAGAGCCAAATGGAAGATATTCTCAATAAATATTCAAACTATGTTGATTGTTGATTAGTGAGTATATTACACATGAAAACATATCAAGACCAAATAGGAAGAATTTTAGAGTTTAAAAAAACTCCAAAACGCATCATTTCTTTAGTGCCAAGTTTAACAGAACTTCTCGTTGATTTAGGGTTGGAAAATTCTATTGTTGGTATTACAAAGTTTTGTGTTCATCCAACCCATTTAAAGAAATCCAAAACAATTGTTGGCGGGACAAAAAACATTAATATAAAAAAAATAAAAGCTTTAGAGCCTGATATTATTCTTTGCAATAAAGAGGAGAATACTAAAGAAATTGTTTCACTCTGTGAGCAAATTGCACCAACTCATGTTTCATATATTTTTACTATTAATGATACCTTAGAACTCATCAAACTATATGGACAACTATTTTTTAGAGAAGTAGAAGCTTCAAAAATTGTTCAGGAAATTAGGTCTAAATTATCTGATTTTCGCCAACTCATCAATGCTAAAGAACTAAAAAAAGTAGCTTATTTTATCTGGAAAAAACCTTGGATGGTTGCTGGAAACAATACGTTTATCCATCACATACTTCAAATAAATAAATTTGATAACGTCTATAAAAATAAAGAGAGATATCCTGAAATTAATTTAGAGGAAATCAAATTAGAGGGTACCCCTGATTTCATATTTTTATCATCAGAACCTTATCCATTTAAAGAAAAAGACATCCATGAAACAGAAAGACTTACCAAGGCAAAAGTAATTCTTGTAGATGGAGAAATGTTTTCATGGTATGGAAGTAGGTTGTTAAAAGCCTTTGATTATTTTAAAACTCTACATCAAAAAATATCGTAAAAAATATTTTAGTTTCTAAATTGACCAATAATTTGAGGAGAATAGATAGAGCTAAGGGCTTAAAAGAATACACTAAATATAAACTTCTCTATCTAAATAACTAACTCGATTCAGTTTATCTAGAATTTTCATTGCTTTAAAAGCAGCTCTATCACTTTTAGGCTCATCTATAAACATATAATTATTAGATCTTTCTACAAGTCTATGATACCTCTCTTTGAGATGTTTTTTGTATCTATATAATTGATTTAAACGTGACATAATTTTAATGTATCAGAACTTAAATATACAAAAATATTTAATTAAGACCTTAAAAATAGTGTTAATAGTTTTGTATTAAGGATTTTACACAATCAAAGCCTATGTCTTAGTAATAATTTTAGTGGATGTATTCCATCTATTTCCTATAGATGTCCCTTTTTACTATGAACTGTAAAAAAGAATAAAAGCCCATAGGAACACTACACTGTTGTACAATAAAAAAATCTCTTTGTTTAAAAGCAAAGAGATTTCTTATAAATATGTAATAATAAAATATAGTTAATCTTGTAAGGCAAACACTTGCTTTAACAGGGATGTATTTCTTAAACCAGCCTTTTGACGAATGCCTTTTTCTTCAATTTCTATCATTGTAAAAACTCCTTTTAAGGATTCATTTGTAACATATTCCGTTAAGTCTGGATTTACTTTTGATACAAAGGGAAGCGCATTATATTTAGATATTAAAGTACTCCAAACTTTGTCTGCTCCAACTTTAGAAAAAGAAGATTTAATTACAGGGCTAAAACTTTGATATAAGCTTTTTGAAGTTTTGGTTTCTAAATAAGTAGTTGCGGCATTTTCATTACCTAATAAGATTTTTTTAGCATCGGCGATTGACATATTTTTTACTGCATCCACAAAAATTGGGGTGGCAGTTTTTACGGCATCTTCGGCAGCTCTGTTTAAGATTTTGATTCCTTCATCTGCTTGTTTTCCCATACCAATTTGACGCAAGCCTTTATCTACGGCTTGTAATTCTTTAGGGAGCAATATTTTAACCAAGTCATTTTTATAAAACCCATCTTCTGCGGCCAATTTAGATACTTGATTTTTAATACCGTTATCCAACGCTTCTTTTAAGCCATTCTCTATTTGAACTTGTGTTAAATTTGAAGAACCTGTTACTTTTTTTATAAGATTATCTAGTTGAGCAGATGCAGAAAATTGAATGGCGAGAATCAGAACTAGAACTATTTTTTTTTTGATCATTTTTTATTGTTTTAAAAATTATTTAATTTTTTATCATATCCATATGGACAATGCTTACATCCACTTTTACAACAATAGCCTCTTTTTAAATGAAATACTTCCGTAAATACTTTATATCCCTGTTCATTCAGATAATAATCCCCTTCTTCTAAAGGTATCCTTTTATTGTACATTATGTAAAAATATAACTTTATGGCATAAAAAACCTTTCAAAAGGAAAATTTTTATTTATTCTTTCTCTGAACCGGGTGGAAATCTAGATATTATCTCTTTTACAAATTCTTTTATTCTAATATCTTTCTTTTCACGGTTTTGCATACGAAGAGCTCCCGTACCTATTCCCTGCCAAACTAATTCTCTCTTTTGTTTATCAATAAAATCTACAAATAAGGTTCCTTCTGTATATTGGGAAATATTTACATTTGTATTCATTCCGTTCATCATCCAAGGATTCCAGCCCCAACCCCAACCAAAACCATAGCCATAACCAAAATTATTTAGATTTTGATTGACATTTACTTTCTCCCTTGATTTTGTAAAAATACTCACCAACATATCTGGAGTATCTGATTTGGTTAGCCCAATTAATAATAATTCTGATTCAATGGCACGTAAAATTCTCTTTTTATCTAAGTCTGATATCTTTGCTTTGTCAATTCCAGGTTTGAAAAAAGCAAATGTTTTGTATTTTGTAAAATCTACTTTGGCATCATAATCAGTTACAACTTTTACAGAACTACAAGAGCTTAACAACATGACACTCAATACTAAAAAAAATATTTTTTTCATAATGGAAAGGTTTTAAATTATTGAATTTATTAATGCATCATCAACTGTATTTGGAATGGTAACTTGAAGTCTTTTTTCAACTTCCATTGCACGTTTAATAGCAAATACGGCCTCACTGTTTCTTGCCCAACTTCGTCTTGCAATTCCGTTATTTACATCCCAAAAAAGCATTGATTTTAAGCGTCTTGATGCGTCTTTAGAGCCATCAAGAAGCATGCCAAAACCTCCGTTTATTACTTCTCCCCAACCAACACCTCCTCCATTGTGAATGGAAACCCATGTTGCTCCTCTAAAACTATCACCAATAACATTTTGTATTGCCATGTCTGCTGTAAAACTAGAACCATCATAAATATTACTTGTTTCTCTGTATGGTGAGTCTGTTCCAGAAACATCATGATGATCTCTCCCTAAAACAACATTTCCAATCTTTCCTTTTTTAATGGCTTTGTTAAATGCTTCTGCTATTTTTATTCTTCCTTCTGCATCTGCATACAAAATTCTTGCTTGAGACCCTACCACCAAATTATTTTCTTGAGCTCCTTTTATCCATTGTATATTATCACTCATCTGCTGCTTAATTTCTTCTGGAGAATGTTGCTTTAATTTTTCTAGAACTTTACATGCAATCTCATCTGTTTTCGCTAAATCTTCTGGTTTCCCAGAAGTACAAACCCATCTAAAAGGTCCAAAACCATAATCGAAACACATAGGGCCCATAATATCTTGCACATAACTTGGATATTTAAATTCGCGTCCAATAGTTGGGTTTAAGTTCTTAACATCTGCTCCTGCTCTACTTGCTTCCAAAAGAAATGCATTTCCATAATCAAAGAAATAGGTTCCTTTTGAAGTGTGTTTATTAATAGATTTTGCGTGTCTTATTAAGGTTTCTTGTACTTTTTCTTTGAATAAACTTGGGTTTTCTGCCATCATTATATTGGCCTCTTCAAAAGAAATGCCTATGGGATAATATCCTCCCGCCCAAGGATTATGAAGAGATGTTTGATCAGATCCTAAATCAATAAAAACATTGTCTTTATCAAATTGCTCCCATACTTCAACAATATTCCCTAAATAAGCAATGGAAACTGTTTCCTTGTTGCTTTTTGCTTCTTTTACTCGTCTTGTTAATTCATCTATATCTGTGATTTTTTCATCAACCCAACCTTGGGCTAAACGAAGGTGTGTAATCTTCGGATTTACCTCTGCACAAACCGTAATACACCCTGCAATATTTCCTGCTTTTGGTTGTGCTCCAGACATACCACCTAGACCAGCTGTGACAAATAAATTTCCTTTTGGTTCTTTTTTAATCTTTCTAAAACCATTTAAAACTGTTATTGTAGTTCCATGTACAATTCCTTGCGGACCAATATACATATAACTTCCAGCGGTCATTTGTCCGTATTGTGTAACCCCTAAGGCATTAAATTTTTCCCAGTCATCTGGTTTTGAGTAATTTGGAATCATCATTCCGTTGGTAACCACAACTCTCGGTGCATCTTTATGGGATGGAAACAGCCCCATTGGATGACCAGAATAGATTGTTAAGGTTTGTTTATTTGTCATTTCAGACAAATATTTCATCGTTAACAAGTATTGTGCCCAATTAGAAAACACAGCTCCGTTTCCTCCGTAGGTAATTAGTTCATGGGGGTGCTGCGCAACAGCATAATCTAAATTGTTTTGGATCATTAACATGATCGATTTTGCTTGAGTAGATTTTCCTGGGTATTCAGCTATATCTCTAGCGTACATTTTATAGGTTGGTCTAAATCTATACATATAAATTCTTCCATATTTTTCTAACTCTTCAGCAAATTCTGGTAATAAAATTTCATGATGATGTTTTTCAAAATAGCGAAGTGCATTTCTTAAAGCGAGCTTTTTCTCTTCCGTTGATAAAATATTTTTTCGCTTAGGAGCATGATTTATTTCTAAATCATACGCTTGTTTTTTAGGTAAAATAGTTGGAATGCCCTGTCTTATTTGCTCTTTGAATGTCATCATTAACCTTATTTTGAATCTCCAAACAAATATATTTATTTTGGACTGATTTTTATCTATTTAGTTATGTCGATTTTATTTCTAAAGAATTGTTTTCAAAAGATTTTATTGGAATTACCAAGTTTCCTTTTTTCTTCTTAAAAAACATATAATTTATTTAAACCTTTACTTTTTTATTTCTGTCCTCGCAGGAATGTTAATTTTATAGAATTCCAAAACAGTGCTTGGAAGATCGCTATCAATTGATGATGAAAAAACTCTCATAAAATAAAAAACTGTTAATTAGCACCTTATATCTGTTTTTTAAATTAGAAAGAGCTATTAAATGTATATGTTGGACCAAAATATTATCTTAATAATAAGAATTTTAACAACAATATAAACAGAAAATACTGAGCATTTCTTAACTATTTATAATTATTAAAGAACTCTTATATATTTTAAGAAATTCGTAAATTGCACCACCAATTTTCTATAAAATTTACGAATGGAACATATAGCACCATATAAACCAAAGCATAAAGTAAGAATTGTAACTGCTGCATCACTTTTTGATGGGCATGATGCCGCCATAAATATTATGCGTAGAATTATACAATCTACGGGAGTTGAAGTCATTCATCTTGGACATGACAGGTCTGTTGAAGAGGTTGTAAACTGTGCTATTCAAGAAGATGCAAACGCAATAGCAATGACTTCTTATCAGGGTGGACACAATGAATATTTTAAATATATGTGCGACTTATTAAAAGAGAAAGGAGCTGGACATATCAAGATTTTTGGAGGAGGCGGAGGTGTAATCCTTCCTGAAGAAATTAAAGAATTGATGGAGTATGGAGTGACCCGTATTTATTCTCCTGACGATGGACGAGATTTAGGTTTACAAGGAATGATTAATGATTTGGTTGAAAAATCTGATTTTGCCATTGGTGATGTCTTAAATGGTGAGGTGCAAAATTTAGCAAAAAAAGAAATTAGAAGTATTGCTCGCTTAATTTCCTCTGCGGAAAACTTTCCTGAAATTGCAAAAGAGAGTTTCGCTACTATTCACAAAAAAAATAAAAACTCCACAACTCCTGTCTTAGGAATTACTGGAACTGGTGGTTCTGGGAAGTCTTCTTTAGTAGATGAGTTAGTTCGAAGATTTTTAATCGATTTTCCAAAGAAAACTATTGGATTGATCTCTGTAGACCCTTCAAAAAGGAAGACTGGAGGTGCCCTTTTAGGAGATAGAATTAGAATGAATGCAATTAATAATTCTCGTGTTTATATGCGTTCTTTAGCTACTCGCCAATCTAATTTAGCCTTGTCAAAATATGTAAATGAAGCCGTAGAAGTTTTAAAAGCTGCGGAATTTGATTTGATCATTTTAGAAACTTCTGGTATTGGACAATCTGATACCGAAATTATAGAACATTCCGATACTTCTTTATATGTTATGACGCCAGAATTTGGTGCTGCCACTCAATTAGAAAAAATTGACATGTTAGATTTTGCTGATTTAGTTGCCATCAATAAATTTGATAAACGAGGTGCTTTAGATGCCGTTAGAGATGTAAAAAAACAATACATGCGTAACAACAATTTGTGGCATATTCCTATGGAAGATATGCCTGTTTATGGTACAATTGCATCTCAATTCAATGATCCTGGAATGAATACATTGTACAAATGCATCATGGATAAATTAGTTGAAAAAACAGGAGTCAATTTAAAATCTAGCATGGAAATTACAAAAGAAATGTCCGAAAAGATTTTTGTAATACCCCCAAGTAGAGTTCGATATTTGTCTGAAATATCAGAAAATAATAGAGCTTATGATAAAAAAGTAGAGAGTCAGATTAAAGTTGCTCAAAAATTATATGGAATTTATCAAACCCTTATATCACTATCAGAGGTCACCTCTATTGCAAACCAGAAATCTCTTTTAACAAAAACAGGATTGAACGAAGATGAGATTCTGAAAAAAATTGAAAACAATGAACATCATTTTACGAAGCTTTTAATTGCACAATTTGAGAAGGTAAAATTAAATCTTGACCCTCATAATTGGGAAATAATTTTAAACTGGGGAGCCAAAGTTCAGAAATACAAAAACCCAATTTATACCTTTAAAGTGAGGGATAAAGAAATTAATATAGAAACGCATACACAATCTCTTTCGCATTCTCAAATCCCGAAGGTTTCTTTACCTAAATATGAAGCTTGGGGAGATATATTACGTTGGAATTTGCAAGAAAATGTTCCAGGAGAATTTCCATATGCATCAGGGCTGTATCCCTTTAAGAGAACTGGTGAAGATCCAACCAGAATGTTTGCCGGTGAAGGAGGACCAGAAAGAACCAACAGACGTTTTCATTATGTAAGTTTAGGCATGGCTGCAAAGCGATTATCTACTGCTTTTGATAGTGTAACTTTGTATGGAAATGACCCTGGAGTTAGACCTGACATTTACGGTAAAATTGGAAATGCAGGAGTTTCTATTTGTTGTTTAGACGATGCTAAAAAACTATATTCTGGTTTCGATTTAAGCCATACAATGACATCCGTTTCTATGACTATAAATGGTCCAGCACCGATCTTATTAGGCTTCTTTATGAATGCAGCTATTGATCAGAATTGCGAGAAATATATCAAAGAAAATGCCCTAGAAAAACAAGTAGAGGCAAAGTTCAAAGAAATTTACGACTCCAAAGGCTTAGAAAGACCTGTCTATCAGGGAGAATTGCCCCAAGGAAATGATGGCTTAGGATTGATGCTTTTAGGTTTAACAGGAGATTTAGTGTTGCCAGCAGATGTATATGCAGAAATTAAAAAAACAACACTCGCACAAGTCAGAGGAACAGTACAAGCTGATATTTTAAAAGAAGATCAAGCACAAAATACTTGCATATTTTCGACCGAATTTGCTTTGCGTTTAATGGGAGATGTACAAGAATATTTTATTGAAAAACAAGTTCGTAATTTTTATTCAGTTTCTATTTCCGGATATCATATTGCAGAAGCTGGTGCCAACCCAATTACACAATTGGCTTTAACATTATCCAACGGATTTACCTATGTTGAATATTACCTATCTCGTGGTATGGATATTAATAAATTTGGGCCTAATCTATCGTTCTTTTTCTCAAACGGAATTGACCCAGAATATTCTGTAATTGGTAGAGTTGCACGTAAAATTTGGGCAAAAGCAATGAAGTACAAATATGGAGCAAACCCAAGAGCTCAAATGTTAAAATATCACATTCAAACTTCTGGACGTTCATTACATGCTCAAGAAATAGATTTCAACGATATTAGAACCACACTTCAAGCCTTGTATGCCATTAATGACAATTGTAATTCTTTACATACAAATGCTTATGATGAGGCAATTACAACACCAACAGAAGAATCCGTTAGAAGAGCAATGGCAATTCAGTTAATTATTAATAAAGAATTAGGCTTGAGTAAAAATGAAAACCCTATTCAAGGTGCTTTTATCATTGAAGAATTAACCGATTTAGTAGAAGATGCTGTATTGACAGAATTCGACAGAATTACTGAACGTGGTGGTGTTTTAGGAGCGATGGAAACCATGTATCAACGTTCTAAAATACAAGAAGAAAGTTTGTATTATGAAACGTTAAAACACAATGGAGAATTTCCAATTATTGGCGTAAACACTTTCTTGAGTTCTAAAGGTTCTCCAACGGTTCAACCTGCAGAAGTTATTCGTGCAACTGAACAGGAAAAGAAATTTCAGATTCAAACAAAAGAATTACTCAATGCTGCCAACAAGAGAACAGCTGAAAAACAATTAGGAATTTTACAAAAAGCAGCCATTCAAAATGAAAATCTGTTTGAAAAATTAATGGAAGCTACAAAGTGCTGTTCTCTGGGACAAATTACCAAAGCCTTGTTTAAAGTTGGTGGACAATATAGAAGAAATATGTAAAAAACAAATTCATAAAGACGAGTTGATATATGCATGATATTTTTTTTTAAAAAAAAACAGAAATTAATGCATCTTTTTTAATAAATTGATGTCTATTGAGTGAATTTTAAAACAAACAAAATGGAAAATAAAAATCAATGTCTCTGCAATTGTGTAGAATGTTTGAATGGAGATTGTAAAAACTGTACTTGTAAGAATTGTACTTGCGCTTCATGTAATTGTTAAAAATGACTACAAAACAAGTTTGGACTTCATATTCGGAAGATTTAAAACGATTTATCATCAGCAAAGTAAAAGACACCACTATTGCTGATGATATTTTGCAAGATACTTTCATCAAAATTCATACAAAACTTCATACATTAAAAGACATCACCAAACTAAAATCTTGGTGTTTTACTGTCTCTAGAAATTCTATTTTAGATTATTGGAAATCTACAAACAAAACTTTTGAAATCAATAATTTTGAAGAGAGTACCCTACTAGAAGAAAACCCTCATACAGAGCAAGATTGCTTAGAGGCCATTTTAAAAAACTTACCAAAAAAATACAGAGATCCACTATTTTTATCCGATATAAAGGGATTAAAACAACAAGAAGTTGCCAATCAGCTTCAGCAAAGTTTACCAACTACAAAATCTCAAATTCAACGAGCAAGAAAATTAATTGCGCAAGGGTTTATGGATTGTTGCGGATTTGAAATGGATAAAAAAGGTAATTTAGTTGGTGAAATTCAAGAAAAAGAAGACTGCAAGGTTTGTAAATAATTTTTTTAACAGAATATTTCCTTTTTTTTATATAATTTAGCTACTTAAAAGCAAACTATATGAAAAACAGCTTGTCGAATATGAAGTGTTTAGATTTGTTTATATCCACTCAAAATGAAGACGAATATAAAAACATAAAACATCTAGTTACTCCCACAGAAACCATTAAACTTCCAATAATTAGTTTTGATTTTTATGCCAATAAATTTTCTGGTGTACTAAATAATTTAAACAAGCAAAATGATATCAATAAGATAAAGGAATTTGCAACTAAATATGGATGGAACAATAACATAGACAAAATTTTTAAGGATACTACTTTTGAAACGATTGTATTAACAAGTAAACAACAAGAAATTATTTGGGTAAATGATGGTTTTAAAAAGATGACTGGATACTGTAAAAATTATGCTTTAAATAAAACTCCCTCTTTTTTACAAGGAGCTGAAACTTGTGAAAAAACAAAAAAAAGAATTCGAGAAAAACTTTTAGCCAACAAGCCCTTTAAAGATATTGTTATTAACTATAAGAAAGACAATACTATTTACAAATGTGAAATAACAGTATTTCCTTTAATTAAAAAAGAAACAACACATTATATTGCTTTAGAAAAAGCCGTATAGTCCTTATCAATCATATTTAATTTTTTTATTTATCTTGTAGGAATTTAAAACTATTTAAACTCTGACAAAATGAAACCATTAAAAAAAGAAGATATTAGCCAAGAAGTATTTGATTTATATGATGACTATGCGCATAATAAAATGGATAGAAAAGAATTTCTACAAAAGCTATCTTTATATGCAGTTGGCGCAATTACACTACCTTCCTTATTAAGTTTTATTTCACCAAACTATACAGATTTTATTGTTGTTCAAGAAAACGATCCAAGATTAAAATCGTATACTGTTCATTATGAATCTCCCAAAGGTGGTAAAAAAATGAATGGCCTATTTTCAATTCCAAAAAACACCAAAGAAAAACTACCAGGAATTATTGTAGTTCATGAAAATCGTGGCTTAAATCCATATATAGAAGATGTTGGAAGAAGAGCTGCTCTAGAAGGTTTTGTAACTTTAGCCCCAGATGCACTTTCCCCTCTGGGTGGCTATCCAGGAAATGATGATGATGGTAGAGCAATGCAAAGAAAAAGAGACAGAAACGAAATGTTAGAAGATTTTATTGCTGGATATCAGTATCTAAAAAATCATGAAAATTGCAATGGGAAAGTGGCTGTTGTTGGGTTTTGCTTTGGTGGTTATATTTCTAATATGATGGCTGTAAAATTACCAGATTTAGCTGCTGCAGTTCCTTACTATGGTAGGCAACCATCTGCAGAAGATGCTGTTAAAATTAAAGCTCCTTTACTATTACAATATGCAAGTTTAGATAAGAGAGTAAATGCAGGTTGGCCTGCTTTTGAAAGTATCTTAAAAGAAAATAATATTGAATATGAAGCACATTTTTATAAAGATGTAAACCATGGTTTCCATAACAACACAACACCTAGATTTGATGAAGCTGCCGCAGATTTATCATGGAAAAGAACAATTGCCTTTTTTAATAAGCATCTAAAAGGGTAGATTTATCATTAGTATTCAGTAATAATTTTGGTCTTTATAAACTTAAAAAATATGTTTTCACAATCACTGTTATATCCATATTTTATGGGTGTATCAGAAATCTAGTTCTTTTTTAAAATAGAGACGTGTATAAATGAATAAAATTGACCTAAAAAATTAAAAATAGTATGAATTGGCTCTATGATAATTGGTATAAATCAACAATATTCTTGGCTTTTTACTTACTTATTCTTTTAATCATTTTTGTATTGGAAGATAATTTTGCACTATTCCTTATTTGGTTGCAAACAGTTGTATACCTTTTACACCAATTTGAAGAATACATTTTACCAGGGGGATTTGTAGCGTTTTTTAACACAAAACCATTAGGATCTAAAGAAGCTGAATTTCCATTAGATAAGATTTCATCTTTTTGGATTAACATTCCCATAATTTTTATTGGCTTTCCTCTATCTGCAATTTTAGCCGGATATCTTGATATTTCTATTGGAGTTTGGACAGCTTATTTTTCTATTATAAACGCCCTTTCTCACGTCGGAATGTTTTTTAAATATCGATATAACCCCGGGCTTATAGTAAGTATTTTTTTAAATATCCCTATTGGGATTTATACCATCTTGTATCTTAGCTCAAACAACATCATCTCTCCAAATGATAACTTCATAGGTTTGGCAATCGGTCTTTTAGTTCAAGTAAGTGTTATGATCTATGGATTCCGCATCTTAAAGCCTAAAGTTAAATAAGCATTTTAATAATTAATATATATCCTATTTTCACTTAATTTTCCTATAAATTATTATCTTTCTGAACAATAGAATTGACAATATAACATAGTTGCGACCTATGAACAATGAGGATTTAACAATCGAAAAGGCTAATGACATTTTTTGATACATCAATTCCGGAAACTTTTCTATAATTTTCATATTTTTACATTTAAAGTAAAAAATATGTTTCAAAAACTACTCTCTTTATCATGATTTTAAAGGCTGGGTATTCCAAATGATTCTTTGCAATCTTTCAGAAATAGGAGTCTTTAATTTCAATGGAACTACAATTTTAAAACATATTACAGTTCCACTAGTTTATTACTTAAAGATCATAATTACAAACCAAAAAAAATGTTGGCAGTCTTAACTAAAAAATGGAATTAAAAGATAAAATAGTATTAATTACAGGTGGAGCATCTGGAATTGGTAAAATAATGGTTCGTTTACTATTAGAAAGAAAAGCCAAAGTAATTATCTGGGACATTAATCAAGAAAGTATTGATAGAACACTAGCTGAATTTTCCAAAAAAGGAGAAGTATTTGCGTACCATGTTGATGTTTCAAACCCTGAACAAATTCAAAATTCCGCCAAAAAGGTTAAATCAGAAATTGGTATTGTAGATCTATTAATTAACAATGCAGGCATCATAGTTGGTAAATATTTCAATGAGCATAGCTTATCCGATATTTCAAAAACAATGGAAATTAATGCACATGCACCAATGTTTATCACCATGGAATTTTTAAAGGATATGATGAAACAAAATTCAGGACATATTTGCAATATTGCTTCCTCTGGAGGTTTAGTTTCAAACCCTAAAATGTCTGTTTATGCGGCAAGCAAATGGTCGCTCATTGGTTGGTCTGAGAGTTTACGCTTGGAAATGAAGCAAATGGATAAAAATGTAAATATTACCACAATAATGCCTTACTATATTCATACTGGCATGTTTGATGGGGTACAGTCCAAAATTCCTATTCTTGAACCTGAAGCAACTGCATTCACCATTATTAAAGCAATTCAGAAAAATAAAAAATTAATAAGTATTCCCGGCTATATCTACAGATGTACTCGTTTTGCTCAAGCCCTAATGTCTACTAATTTTTTTGATTGGTTCGCTGGAAACGTACTTGGAATTTACAAAACAATGGAGCATTTTACAGGTCGTAAAAAATAATATTCATTTATTTAAAATGGCTGAAACATCATTTATCTGATGAAAATAAGATATCAGAACACAACCAGGCATTGCCTAAAGCTCTAAAATCACATACAACACTTCAAAAATAACTTTCTAAGGGGTTTGATTTTTTATTAAGAATGAATTTAAGCAAAATATACTTCCCAAAATTGTATCAAATGGGTAGTCAAAAAGCAGTTCACTTTCAGCGAATTCTTCTGCATTTAAATCCACTCTTTAGGCATTTGAAAGAGAACTCAAAATAGACCGAATTCTTATTCATAAGAATAATGAAACAAAATCTTTTATAAAAAATCTAACTTACCTTCTCTTTTTAGCTCTGCGAACTTTCTTTTTTCTTCGATTAAAAGGAATTGCATCATCAAAAGTATGTTGAGCCTTTCTATGAGTAGTTCTATTCTTTTTCCAAGAGTTTGTCTCTGGTAATAGTACCTTTAGCAAATCTGTTCTTCCAACTTTTTGTAGGGTATTTCTAATCCAATCTTTATTTTCTTTTTTATACCAAAAGAAAAATTTATGCTGATCTTCACGCTCCTTTTTTGTTTTTGGTGTTTTTGTAGGCTTTAAGGTATACGGATGATAACCAGAATAATAAATAACTGTTGCTACCGTCATTGGCGTAGGTGTAAATCCCTGAACCTGTTCTAATTGAAAGCCCATATCTTTGGTCTCAGCAGCTAAATTTGCCATGTCTTCTACCTCACTGGCTGGGTGACTAGAAATAAAATATGGAATTAACTGAAGCTTTAATTTTTTCTTAATATTTATGTTGTCAAAACGCTCTTTAAACATATGAAAATATTTAAAAGACGGTTTGCGCATTAATTTTAAAACAGGATCTGAAGTATGTTCTGGTGCAACTTTCAATCGACCAGAAACATGTTTGGTCATGACTTCTTCTGTATATGCATCCAATTCTTTTGGATCTGCATTTTTATTAAATTCTGGCACTAGCATATCATGTCTAATTCCACTTCCAATAAATGATTTTTTTATCTTCGGATGCTTATCTACTGCTTGATATAATTCCGTTAAGGGTTTATGAGAAGTATCTAAATTAGAGCAAATTACAGGAGAAATACAACTAGGAGCAACACACTTATCACAAATGGATTGTACCTTTCCCTTCATCTGATACATATTTGCAGAAGGACCACCAATATCAGAGAGATACCCTTTAAAATCTGGCATGTTTGCTACTTTGTCTATTTCTTTTAAAACAGATTCTTGACTTCTACTTGCAATAAATTTTCCTTGGTGAGCAGAAATAGTACAAAAACTACAGCCTCCAAAACATCCTCTGTGAATATTAATGGAAAATTTAATCATTTCAAACGCAGGTATGGGGCCTCGCTTATTATATTTTGGATGTGGCAATCTTGTATAAGGCAAATCAAAAGAACCATCAATTTCCTTTTCTGTCATTGTAGGAAAAGGCGGATTTATGACCAAGGTTTTTCCTTTCACATCTTGTAAAATTCTTCTTGCTTTTAATTTATTCGATTCTTGCTCAATCACTTTAAAATTGGATGCAAAGGTTTTTTTATCAGCCAAACAAGCTTCGTGAGAATGTATAGTTACATCTTCCCAATCATTTATAATAGGTAATTTTTCTTCCTTTTTATCAATAAAAATAGCTGTTTGCTTGATATTTTTCAAACTTGAAAACGGAACCCCTTTTTGCAACAATGTTACAATTTCTCTCAATGGTTGTTCTCCCATCCCATACACCAACATATCTGCATTCGAGGTTTCTAAAATTGTTGGGAATAATTTATCAGACCAATAATCATAATGTGTAACACGTCTTAACGAAGCTTCTATACCACCAATTAAAACAGGAACATCAGGAAATTTCTCTTTTAATATTTTAGAATATACGGAGGTTGCATAATCAGGTCTAAAGCCCTTGTCACCATTTGGCGTATATGCATCTTTATCACGTCTTTTTTTACTTGCAGTATAATTAGAAACCATAGGATCCATACAACCACCAGTTGCACCAAAAAATAATCTTGGTTTTCCTAATTTTTCAAAGTCTTGTAAATTATCATTTACACTGGGTTGCGGAACAATGGCTACTCGTAAGCCATAACTTTCTAGAATTCGCCCAATTACTGCGGGTCCAAATGAAGGGTGATCTACATAGGCATCTCCACTAAATAAAATAACATCCAATTCTTCCCAACCCCGAATCTTTACTTCCTTCTTTGTAGTTGGCAACCAATCTGTTAATTGATATTTTTTAGTTTCTTGCATATTTTGCAAAAATACAGAAATTAAATCAACATCCTCAACCTAAAGTTTAAGAAGTATTCGCAGCAAAAATATTTTTTAATTTCAAGTCAAAGTCTGGGAAATTAAACTTTCTTTAAAGGATACACCCTTGAATTTTCATTTACTCATTCTTTATTCCAGGCAAAAATAATTTCCAATTTGTCTTTGATTTTTCTTTATTCCCCATCATTTTGTTGGTTATTCACTTTCGGAACAGAAATTCTACTTCCTAAAAACAGGGCATTTAAAAATAAGCGATTGGTACCATACCAAGAACCTCTAAAGTTTGGATTATCAGCAAACATTACCACGCGACCTTTTTTTAAAGCACTTACAAGTAAAGATGCCGAAGGCTTTAAAAAAGTATTTAAATTCTTGTTGGAAATATACCCATCTATATGTGGGTCATTGCTATACTTCGCAACAGTTGCATAGGGATTTTTACTAGGCGATAAAAAAACCTTGTTATTTTTATACACAGGAAGCGATGAAGAACGATACCCAAACCCTAGTGGGTGTGTCACATCTAAATTTATCTCAAAAATGGCACCTCCCAGGCGTTCTCGCCCTGCATTTGGTCCTGCATCTACATAGGCAAGACGCTTTGTTAGGCTCTCCTTGTCTTTATCCTTTGGTTTTTTTGTTAATTTTTCTTTGACTACTTTCTTGTCTATTGCCCATTTAGAAGCGCTGGCAATAGTAATTAATGTGTTTCCTTTAGAAATCCATCTTTTTAACTTTTGTCGTTGTACAGAATCTATACCTGCATAGCTTCCAGACACCATTACAAGGGTAGTATACTTATCTAGAGAAATATTTCTAAAACGTTCCATCTGTATTTTTGTAATCGGAACCTCCATTCTTGTATCTAGCAAATGCCAAACTTCTCCGGCTTCATAAGAATTCACACCATTACCTATTAGCAATGCTGCTTTTGGTTTTTTTAGGACTCTGAAATTATTCGACCCTAAGTCAATTCCTTTAAGGCTATAGCCTGTATCAACAGAATACATTGGCACACTAAACTTTCGTTGTGCTTCTGAAAGAATTGTATATACCTCAGCACTTGACTTCTTTTGCTTACTTACTGGGATCATCAAACTTCCGTAATTGAATTCTATAGTTCCTTCAGATGTTTTTATAGCGAAGGGTTTGAAAGCAGCAGCTACTTTTAATCCTTTTGATTGCATGAAGTACAAAGTGGCTGGTGCATTATAATCGTCCCAATCTATAATATATGCATAGTCGGTTTTTTGCACTTTAGAAACAGTTCCTAAGTTTTTGGTGGAAGTAATTTCTTGTCCTAAACGAGTAGACTTCAATCCTTTATATTTGATATTATAAAAGTTTGCAACAGACCAAGCAGAGGCATCATAAAAAACACTGTCTCGATATTGATTGTAAGTTTCAAACATGGTTTGGACCATTCTGCGTTGGGGTTGCTTTAAGGGAACAACATACCTATCTCCCTTTTTATAAACTCTAATTTTATGAATCAATAATTTATCAATAAAAGCTTTGTTTCTATTCATGTCATAGGCATCGCCAAATTCATAAGCCGAAAAACCTGTTTTTACTTTTTCTTTTACAGCAGTTTTAAAAAAATCTTGCTGATATTTTCTTAAGGTTGCTTTATTTTCGACAGAAGCTTTTATCGTTGCAATACTAGTTACATATTGATTTCTAATGGTAAACGGAAAAGAAATGGTTCCATAATCGGTTTCTTGAAGATGCCCACGAGAGCTTGCTTGCTCAAACAACAAAGCCAAACCTCCTTGTAAATCTGGATAGGAAGATCCATAACCTGGGTAGGTTCCGTCAAACGATTCTTTGGTATAATAAAAGGAACCAATGTCATCTAAAGCACCAGAAAAATAAGGCGCAAATAGGTCATTTAAATCTTGATAGTTCTCTTTTGGCATAATGGGATCTTTAGAACCAATTGGTTTCATAGGCTCAAAGAAATAACTGCTATTGGTTCCCATTTCATGGAAATCAGTAACAACATTTGGATACCATTCATGATACCATTTTAATTTTCCTCGACTTTCAGGATTGATTGCCAGCAACCAATCTCTATTCAAGTCAAACCAAAAGTGATTGGTTCTTCCTCGTGGCCAAGTTTCATTATGTTCGGCATCATTCTGATCTGAAACTAATGAGTTTGCTTTGAATTGATTTACCCATTGCGTATGCCGATCTCGACCATCTGGATTGATTGTTGGGTCAATAAAAATCACCGCATTTTCTATATAGTTTTTTACTTCTAAACTGTTTGAAGCTACCAATGTATAAGCTGTTAACATTGCAGCCTCTGAACCAGAAGGTTCATTTCCATGTACATTATATCCCAATTGAATAAAAATGGGAACCGTTGCATAGTTATTTGGATTTTGGCTTGGATCTACAAATTTTAAATGACTTGACTTTACAGCAGAAAGATTTTTTAAATTACTGGGAGAGGATACTGTTAACATCACCAATTTTCGCTGTTCATGTGTTTTACCATACACTTTTATGGTAGCTCTATCAGAGAGTTCAGCCAATTTGTAGAAATAGGAAACTATTTGGTCATGCCTGGTGTGTTGCGCTCCAATTGGATATCCCAAAAAAGTTTCTGGAGAAGGAATGTTTACATTAAAAGGACCCTGTTTTTTTAAAAAATAGTCTTGAGCCGAAACTGACTCCATCATAATGAAAGACAGAACTAAAGTACTTACAAAAAATTTTATTTTCTTCATTTGGTTGATTTTAAAAGCAATCCTACTAAAATAAAGAATTCTCTTTATTTGTTGGTTAAATGAGCTAATTTTTTACAAAAATTTATTTTTGCCTGATAATTAAACATTTTACTTTAGGCAAATTTCAATCTCTTAGGAAACCTCCAGAGAGAAATATAAATATCTTAATTTAGAAAAATTGATTTCATCTTATCAAGCTCTATTTGAATTTTAATAGAACAGGCAAAAACATTTTTTTTAAAATAAGTACGTTCAGAATTGCTAGCTGTATTTCCTCTCAGAGATTGAAAATATATAAATCTATTTTTAACAATAGAAATTAATATTAAAAGGTTTTCTTTTGTAAATTTACTCCGCAAATTTATCAAAACTAATTATGTATAAACAATTTTTGACCCCCATTGTATCACTCATTACCTTATTTTTTATCAGTTGCACAACCTCTTCAAATGAGAATCCCAAAAAAACTGATACCTACGTCCAAAATAACTACAATAAAAAAGAAGTAGCAATTACCATGAGAGATGGTATAAAATTGCATACAACCATTTATGCTCCCAAAGATAAAAGTAAGACCTACCCAATTTTAATGCAAAGAACTCCCTACAGTTGTAGACCTTACGGAGAAGGTACAATGAAAACTAAAATTGGCCCCAATGCTCATCTAATGAAACAAGGTTATATTATTGTTTATCAGGATGTTAGAGGACGATGGATGAGTGAAGGAGTTTATGATAATATGCGTGCCTATATTCCTAATAAAAAAGAAAATCAATCTGATGAAGTTTCAGATACCTATGACACCATAGATTGGTTGGTTAAAAATGTTGAGAATAACAACGGAAAAGTAGGAACTTGGGGAATTTCATATCCTGGACATTATGCAACAGTTTCTACTATAGATGCACATCCTGCTTTAAAGGCTGCTTCTCCACAAGCCTGTATTGGTGATTTTTTCTTTGATGATTTTCGTCATAATGGCGCCTTTTTATTAAGTTATTTTAGAGCCATTTCTCTTTTCGGGACTTTCAAAGACACTCCATCAGATTCTGCTTGGTATTCTTTTCCAAAAATGAACACCCAAGATCAATATCAATTTTTCTTAGATAAAGGACCTTTAAAAAACTTAAATGAATATTTTCAATACAATAAATTAGGGGCTAAAACAGCTAGAAATAAAAATGAAATTGATGATTTTTTCTGGAAAGAAATTATTGAACATCCAAATTACGATTCGGTATGGCAAAGCAAAGGAATTATTCAACATATGAATAGGGTTCCTTCCACTGTAGCTACTATGATTGTTGGTGGTTGGTTTGATGCTGAAGATTTATACGGCCCTTTAGAAACTTATAAAGGCATTGAAAAAAACGGAAAAGAACATTACAATACATTGGTTTTTGGCCCTTGGGATCACGGAAAATGGGCAAGAAATACGGTAAAAAATACTGTTGGGAATTATTATTTTGGAGATTCTATTTCTTTGAAATTTCAATCTGATATTGAAACAAAATTCTTTAATCACTTCTTAAAGGGAAAAGGTGATCACAACACTGGCTTACCTGAAGCATACGTCTTTGATTCAGGTAGAAAAGAATGGAAATCATATGATACTTGGCCACCAAAAAACGTGATAAAACAAGAATGGTTTTTATCAGAGAATCAAGAATTAAAGTATTCAGACCCTAGTCTTAAAACAAAACGAAAAATACATCCTATTCAATTTATCAGTGATGTTAAAAAACCAGTACCCTATTCCGAAGATATTAAAACAGTGTTTACGCCCAGAAAATACATGACAGATGATCAGCGTTTTGCTGCAAGAAGACCTGATGTATTGGTTTTTGAAACGGATATTCTTACGGATGATTTTACATTAGCAGGAGACATTTTAGCAAAATTAAAAGTTGCAACAACGGGTACTGCAGCAGATTGGATTGTTAAAGTGATTGATGTGCATCCTTCGGATACACAAGAAAATAACGACATGTTACAAGATCATTTGAAAATGAGTAATTATCATTTAATGGTTAGAAGCGAAGTTTTACGTGGGCGCTTTAGAAATAGTTTTATAAGCCCAGAACCTTTTATACCCAATAAAAAAACATCTGTAAATATTAAATTACAAGATGTTTTTCACACCTTTAAGAAAGGTCATAAAATACAAATTCAAGTTCAAAGTACTTGGTTTCCTCTCATAGATTTAAATCCACAAACTTATGTAGACAATATTTTTAAAGCGGATAAAAAAGATTTTAAAACCCAAACTCATACTGTATTTACGGATTCTTCCATAGAATTTTCTGTCCTAAAATAATTATTAATAAAAATGAAAAAAATACTTTTAGTTTTATCATTTGTTTTTGTCCTGAAAACAAATGCACAAGAAAAAGCAACACCTATTTTTATAGATGGAGAAGCTCAAATTGTAGATGCTTTTAAAGACCAAAGTAAATGGATTAGACATGACCTTTGGGTAGAAACTACTTTCGATACAGATGGTGACGGAAAATTAGATAGAATGCATGTAGGTGTAACAAGACCCTCTCAAACCGAAAGCGAAGGTTTAAAATTACCTATTGTTTATGAATCGAGTCCTTACTATTCTGGTGTAGCAAATGGAGGAAGTGAATTGTTTTGGAATGTAAAGCATGAATTGGGAGAAAAAGTTTCTGGTCCTTTTCATCCAGAAGTAAAAAGAACCGGAAAAAGACCTATTATTTCAAATTCACAAACTACAACTTGGGTGCCAAGAGGATATATTGTTGTGCACTCCTCATCTCCAGGAACTGGCCTTTCTGATGGAGCACCAACGGTTGGTGGAGATAACGAATCTTTAGCTCCCAAAGCAGTAATCGACTGGTTAAACGGTAGGGCAAAAGGTTTTACCTCAAGAGAAGGAAATGAAACAGTAACTGCTTTTTGGTCTACAGGAAAAGTAGGAATGACAGGAACTTCCTATAACGGAACCATTCCGTTGGCCGCTGCAACAACTGGTGTAAAAGGTTTAGAAGCTATTATTCCTGTTGCGCCAAATACTTCCTATTATCATTACTATCGTTCTAATGGGTTAGTGCGTTCACCTGGTGGATATTTAGGTGAAGACATTGATGTTTTATATGATTTTATCCACAGCGGAAAAGAAGAAAATAGAGCGAGAAACAATAGAATCGTTAGAGATACAGAACTAGCAAATGGCATGGATAGAATTACTGGAGATTATAATGATTTTTGGGCTGGGAGAGATTATATAAATGATATGAAACCTATGAAAGCCGCCTTGCTAATGTCTCACGGTTTTAATGATTGGAATGTGATGCCAGAACACAGTTACAGAATTTATAAGAAAGCCTCAGAAATGGGCTTGCCAACTCAAATTTATTATCATCAAAATGGGCATGGTGGCCCCCCACCGATGAAAATGATGAATCGTTGGTTTACAAGATATTTGCATGGCATTGAAAACGATGTTGAAAACGACTCAAAAGCTTGGATTGTTAGAGAAAATGATAGCAGAAATGAACCAACAGCGTACAAGGAATATCCAAATCCAGATGCAAAGCCTGTTACTTTTTATTTAGATGGTGGTTCTCCAGGAGTAGGAAGTTTATCAACCAACAATTCAACAGCTAAAGGAACAGAAACTTTGGTAGATAATTATTCTTTTTCTGGAGAAATTCTAGCCCAAGCAGAGTATACAAACCATCGCTTACTCTATGTTAGCCAAACTTTAGAGGAGGATGTGCATATTTCTGGTGTACCTACTATAACCATAAAAGCTGCAAGTTCTAAACCCGCAGTTAACCTATCTGTATATTTAGTTTCTCTCCCCTGGAATAAAGGCAGAAGAACAAAAATAACAGACAATATTATTACTCGTGGTTGGGCAGATCTGCAAAATTACAAGTCATTGACAAAAAGTGCTCCACTAAAACCTGGCAAATTTTACGAAATGACTTTTGAGTTACAACCGGATGATCAAATTATAAAAAAAGGACAACAAATTGGCTTGCTAATTTTTTCTAGTGATGCCAATTTCACATTATTACCCAAGCCGGGAACTGAACTCACTGTTGATTTAAAAAGAACTAAAATTACTATTCCTATTGTTGGAGGAATGAATGCTGTTCCAAAAAACTTGAAATAGTTTTTGTTTGAAATTCCCCTAGTTTTATTATTAAAACATTGGAGATAAGTTTCCTTTAGGCCTCTCGTCCTGAAACATGGCTATGGGTTAAAATTAAATTTACATGTTCATTTATAGCCCCTATTTGGTGTTTTAAAACCTAGAGTATCTTAAAAATGACTTGAAATTCTGAGTCAGAATTTCAGCCCTTAAAAACGTTATCCTTTGATGGCGCTAGTATTAATTTTTGACTATTCTAAATCCAAAATGATTGTTTCCTCTTGTTGGAGAATCAAAAGCCCTAGCATAGGTTTGAAGAGTTGAAGTGTGATAATTCCATGCTCCCCCTCGCCTTATACGATTAGAATCTGAACCTGAAGTTGTATTTAAAGGGTCTGTTGCTCCATCTTCATAAAAAGTATCGCTATAATAATCCTGACACCATTCCCAAACATTACCCCCCATATCATAGAGCCCAAATGGATTTGGTTGGTAAGAACCAACAGCTACAGAATGACCGTCTGGATTATAAAACCCTGGAGTATCTCCATTATAATTAGCTTTTTCTAAAGATATAGTTCCGTCATCTGTTGGATATTGAAATTGTTGCCCACCTTTTGCGGCATATTCCCACTGAGCCTCTGTTGGCAGACTTACATCATAATATTTAGCAAATGCATAAGCTCCAAACCATTTCACCCAATTGACAGGCCAATCTGCCTTAGAATCATCTAGTAATTCAAATGTATTGTTTGAACTATTAAATGAAATCCAACTTATATTATTTTCATGTTCTGGATGGCCATCACTTGTACATCCACCCGTTTCCGCTAATTGAATAAATGCTTCTCCAGCGTTTGGAGCATCATCGGTGCCAAATACCATATTTTCCGTGTAAGACCCACAAGGGTCGCCTGTATCTATTAAAGAAACAATAATCCAACCATCAAGATAGGCGTTATTTAAAAATTCAATATACTGTTCATTGGTAATTTCCATTTCAGATATCTGAAATGCTGATAATGTGACACTTACCTCAGGAGCATCTCCCGGTGCTGTGGTACCACCCATAGTAAAAGTTGCTGTGGGAATATCCTTCAAAACAATACTGCTAGGTAAATTATTATCACCAATTTCAGGTGGAGTTTCTATTATTATTTCATCATCTTTACTACAAGAAAATATTAGTAAAAGGACACATAGTACAATTGCAAAGTTTATTTTTGTTTTCATAATTTTTTTGTTTTATTGATTATACGACGGTTAATGTAAAATGCGTTTTAATGCATTTTTACAAAGTGTTGTGTGTAGTTTTTTATTTTTCAAAAGTCATATATGTAGTAGGATTTATTCCCACACTTGGATAAAGGTTTTCAATTTCAAATTTTGAATTATTCATAATTTCAATTTCAAACTCTTGTGATGTTACATTGTCCCAAGTCGGTGTTAATTTAATTACATTTCCGATTATTTCATAAGTAAATTCATTTCCAGTTGAGTAATCAGGTTCTGATTTTATAACTGTATTTCCGTTTACAAAATTCAATTGAGAACGTCCATTTACGGGGGAAGTTTCCGAATAAATTCCATTCAATACTTGAGTATTATTATCGTCATCATTATTACATGAAGATAAAAATCCGATTAATAGAAGGAGTACGATTATCTTTAATTTTTTCATAATTCTATTTTTTAATAGATGTTTTAATTACGATTTGATTCCGTTAAATTACACACAACAACTCTATATCCAGATTGTTGATATATCTCATACACGCATTGTTGATATATCGCATATATCTTATATTGTTTGCTCTGTTGTTTTTTAAATCATTTTTTACATAGTAAAAGTAAGCGCATAAAAGATATCTGACAATAAGCGAAATGCTTAATTTTTAGACTAAAAACTGTAAAAAGTGATGCCAAAGCAATGAGGTATTTGTGTTTTTTATGAAAATACTTTTTTAGGCTTCATAGAACCCAACTATAGGGAGTATTATTTCCTTAGATACATCCTTAGCAAAAAACAGAAGTCCCTTAAAAAGGAACTTGAGTGATTATGTACTGTTTTTTAGTGGCTTGTGCTATGGTTAGCTTTGTTGTGTGTAGTTATTTATTCTGATTTTAAACTTTCCTCAACAATTTCAGTTGAAAATTCGGTGGATTTATACTCGACAATAATTCCGTTATCCATTAAATCAGGAAAACTTTCTGGACTTGAAGATTTAGTTGAAGAATTATAGTTATTAGAATTAGAATTTTCTAATGTATAATTCAGTAAGTCAGATGTGTTATTTTTATTATCCATTGCCGTTATCGTTAGGTAAAGGTACGTTATTTTCTTCGTGTTTCCAACCTTCAAAGTTCATTTGGTTTTCAATCGTAGACCTTGTTATTGGCGGAAGTGGTGGTGGTTGGTTTATTACTTGGTTTGCTTTTATGAGTTCACCTTCAGTTACATAGACGTCAGTTCCTCCATCAAGACTTTCTAATAAAACTCTTCTACAAGAATAGTTAGCATTCATATTACCAACTAATTCCAAATTATGGTTGAAAGGTTCAAGTAGTTTTAACTCTTCACGAATATCATCAAATATTTCTTTAATTATGGAATATTGTTCATCATTAGGTTTCTCTATTGTTAGCCCTAATTCTTTGCTTGCTTCATTACGATAAATAGCATAATCATGACTACCTGAATCACTACAAAGGAATGCAACTATTTTTTCAATTTTTTCAGCTTCTTCTGCTCCAAGTTGCTTTTGTAATAGTTTGCGAGCAACCATTTGAATTTGAGTTCTTGAGCGATAGACATTACCAAGAACTAATGGATGAACTTTTTCAGAGAGGTTTAATAGGACATCTTTTAAATTCTCCTCATTATTTAATTTTAACTCATTTTTTGCTAAATCAAAAAAACCTTGAATAGATTCAACGCTAACAGGAATACGTGCTTGTGGGTTGTTCGGGATTTGAGGATTCTGCGGGTTTAATGGACTGTTTAATGATGGGTCAATTGGGCCAAGAGTAGCTTGTTTAGTCATCATTATATTATCCGCTCCTAAACTAATTATAGTTCCAGAACTTCTTGCTTTTGAAGGGATAATAATTTCAAATTCCTTACAGAATTGTCTTATTAGATTCACTAAACTATAAGCAGCCATTGTGTCTCCACCTCTCGTATAAAGAAGTAAACTGATTTTATTTACTCTACCAATTTTATCTAAATGTTCAGAAAAGTATTCTAAAACATCGACAGCAATTTGAGTTTCCATTCCTCGTCTGTCTCCTGTGAAATAGACGAGTAATTTGGAATTTCTATTTTGTTCAATCCACTTGTAATTATCAATTCGTTCTTTAAACATAAATTTTTAGTTTTAATTACACACAACAACTCTATATCCACATTGTTGATATATCTCATACACGCATTGTGGATGATATATTGCATATTTCTTCTAAAGTTTACTCTGTTATTTTTTAGATCAATTTATATCAGTAAAAGTAAGCGCATAAAAGATATCTGACAATAAGCGAAATGGGTATTTTTTAGACTAAAAACTGTAAAAAGTAATGTCAAAGTAATGAGGCATTTGTTTTTGATCTTAAAACTCTTTTTCAAGATTCATAGATCACAGCTATAGGGGGTATTATTTCATTAGAACATACTTGACAAAAAAACTAAAGTCCCTTAAAAAGGGACTTCTGAGATGATTATGTCTCTTTTTTAGTGGCTTGTAACTCGGTTACCGATATTGTGGGTAGTTTTTATTTATTAAATGAAATAATCGATGGAGAAACAAAATAATAAAAAGTTTGATTAATTTAATTAAAAATGAGAGTAAACTTTTTTATTGGTCGTGTTTTTGTTAAATATGTGTTAACTCAAAAGTTATTGCGTTAAATGACATACATAAGTAGGGTTATTTATTTTTTTTAAATAGATTTACCGCTCCAATAAAAAAATAAAAATGAAAAAATTATTATTATCAAGTCTAGTAGCATTCTTTACTTTATTTAATCTTAATGCACAAGAAAAAGAATCAGTATCAGGAGGTTTTGCTCAAGGAGATACTTATATATCAGGTACTTTAAACTACACTAGCAATACTATATCAGATAGTGATTATAAAGTTAGTGAATTTACTTTTTCACCGTCTGTTGGTTATTTTATTGATGACAATATAGCTTTAGAATTAGCTTTGTATGTAGGTTCAACTAATCAAAATGATGGTTATGGGACTGATTATAAGCATAATAGTTTTGGTGGTGGTTTAGGAGTAGTTTATTTCTTTACACCAGACAGTAGATTTTCTTTTACAACGGGAGCTTCTTTAGCCTATGTTAGCATAAAGAGCGAATTTAATGGAATTAAATCAGATGATTCCTATAATTTATTTAATGTGGGTATATTTCCAGGTGTTAGTTACTTTATTTCTGAAGCTTTTGCATTAAGAGCATCTATTGGATTTTTGTCTTATGCTTCAGGGAAGTCAACTGCTGATGGAGCTTCAACAACAAATACCTTTACCTTAAATTTAGACTTATCTGAAGTTAACTTTGGTTTAACATATAAGTTCTAATTAAAAGATTCAGCAGAAGCATTTGTTCTTCTTTTGTTGAAGTAGTTAAAGATAGTTTCATATTTGTTTTGTATGGTTTTTGATATAATATTAAAAGCTTTAAATCCTGATTTTTCTAAATTATTATACCATATAGTCAACTAAGTCCTAGCTATATTCCTTAGAACATCCTTGACAAAAAAACAAAAGCCCTGTAAAAGGAGTTTTTGAGTGATTATATACTATTTTTTAGTGGCTTTTGCCACGGTTACTATTGTTGTACATCGTTTTTTGATAATAACTATAATTAGTTGTTTTCGATGTAATTAAATTTCTTCAAAAACTCATCCATTTTCTTTTGAGCTTTCAGACTTATTTCTTTGTCAGGATTTGGCCATCCATCATCTGGTTCTGATGAAGGTGTAAACAAATGTCCAACTCCATCGTAAATGATTAACTCACATTCGTTATTGTACTTATTCATATTTTTTTTGAAGATTTCTGAACCTTTTAAAGGTGTTACAGTATCATCTTTCCCAATTAATATTAACGTTGGAGGTGTTTTTTCAGAAACAAATTCTGCTGGGGATAAATTCTTAATATTAATTTTATCAAGAAGTCTTTTTTGGAAATTTGGATATGCAAGAAGGGATAATGCAGGAGATTTAAGGATTAATAGATTTGGAGCACTTGATGTTTTTTCATTAGGTAAATTAAGATTGTTGAAAACGGTTGCACAGGTTGCAAGATGTCCTCCTGCTGACCAACCATAAGAAGCAATCTTGTTTTCATGAATTGAAAACTGACTTTTATTTTTTCTAATCCATCTAATTGCAGTTTGTGCATCTAAAACGGATTCATAAGGAGTAATGTTATTTTTTAAATCTTGAAGTCTATATTGAACAGAAAAAGCAATAATTCCCTTTTTTGCATAATATTTTGCATTGTCAAATCCCCATGAAGCTTCTCCTATAGACCAACCTCCTCCGTGAAATATGACAATTGCAGGATACCTATTTTTCGGATTATAATCCAAAGGACGAACACAGTAAATTTTTAGGTTGTTAGCTTTATCGTATGTAAATTCTTCTATTTTTAAAGTTTCAGTGTTTAATTCATCTTCTCTTTGGAGTTGTTTTGATTTACAATTAACTGAAGCTATTGATAAAATTAATAGTAAGCTTATATATCTGTTTTTCATTTTTGATTAGTTGCAAGTTCTAGTAAATGTTGTACAACATATTGGTGTATGATCTCGTTGCGTGGTTTAAGCACCTAATTTAGCAAATAAATCACAGATAGAAAGTCTGCGAGGACTTTCGTAAATTGGCTAAAACTAGCAATAAATTATATATGGTTTTGCCACAGGTTTTTTATTCCAATTTATTAGTCAAAAAATATTTCTTCCAATTTTCCTTTTTTGTAAGCTTTAACATCCTTTTTTGTTTTTGAATTAATCGGAATGTTATTTATATTTCCAATATATACCAGTAAAATTTTCGCTCCATCAAGTTGGGCTTCTTAAATATCTTCCCGTTCGCTGAACTTTTGCCCATCAATTTTTTTACAAGTCAAAATTTGGTCGTGATTTATTTTTGGTTTAATCCATAATTAATCATTGCAACTGTTTATAGAAATTGTTATTGATTTTCATTGGTCAGGGAAATAAAAAATTTCCAAATGTTGGAATTCCCATTCCAGTATTTTTATTCATCCAAAATCCAATAATTTGAGTACCAGAGATAAATTCCTTTGATTTTATGTTTTCAGGATTGTCAAAAATATATTTAGTGGATTTAAAGACAAAAGGTTCATATTTTTCAAATTCAGGATTTTTATCCGCTTTCATTTCGTAGAGTGATGGTTTTGTGTATGCATATTTCTGAACGAGGTTGCTTTGAAAAATGGATAACTCAAAAATATCCAAATATTTGATTTGAAATATATGCCGATGATATCGTTTTACAATACAAAAATATCAGGGAAACCTTACGATTATCAGAAGCAATAAAAGAATGTTTTAGAGAATGTAAATTGGAATTAAACCAAGAGAAGTCAAAAATAGTTTATTGACGAAAGAATCAAAAACGCCAACCTCCTTTTAAATTGAGGTATCAGAAGTTTGATTTTTTAGGTGTAACCTTTAAGTCAATAATGGAGAAAAAGATCGGCAAAATGCGAATGGATTTTTCTCCTTCCATCAGCCAAAAGAGTATCAGTAGAATAAGGGAAGAATTAAAAAAGATGGGGTTTCATTGGTGGGTACATTTTCCAATAAGTAGGATAGCTAGTTTATTAAAACTCAAAATACGTGGATGGGTAAATTACTCTATGGCAAGTTCCGAAAATCTGCAATGCGAAGATTATTCAGTGTTCTTCATCCGATAAACCAAATAGGTTCGCAACAAATATTACAGGTTTAGACGAAAACTCTGGTATTTTGTTTATAAACACTTGCAAGGGATAGCAAAAAGTTATTTCAACACATTTAAGCATTGGCAGTATGAAGGTTTTTGCCCTTAACGATTTGGTTAAGAGGAGCCATATGAATCGAGAAGTTCATATACGTTTCTGAGAGAGGTTTAGGGGTGAAATTCTCCTTTACCTAATCTACTTTATATTATTTAAGGTTATATAATTATTTTGTAAACTCTTTGAAATCTACTGATGGATCATAATCATTTTTGGTCTTTATTGAATGTAGTTCACTTCTTGTATTTTTAGAAGTAATCAATGGAAAAAAGAGCTGGACATACCATGGTTCCTTTATTTGATTCCAAGCGCCAAATCTTGAAGGATACTTACGAGTGATTTTTGAGGTACCAAAAATCACGTCCCAAATAAAAAGCAGATTACCATAATTTCCATTAGGATGTGAAACACCATCTTCAGCCGTTAACCCATGATGCGCAAAATGTGTACTTGGTGTTGAAATAGTTCTCTCTATAATCCATGCAAATGGTCTTAGTATTTTATATCGATAGAGAAATCTATCCCATTTAGTTTCGCTATGAGCCAATAATATGACAACTAATTTTATTGGTAGATAAAAAAGATATACATACCCCATTCCTAAATAAATCAAAACAGCCGAAAACCATATCCCAGGCATAAGAGCATAGTACAATATTGCATTTCGGTAGGTTACAAGCACTCCCATTTCTTCTACCACATGATGTGGTCTATGAAGCTTCCACATTTTTCTATTTACATGTGAGAGTCTATGCCACCAGTATTGCGTCATGTCATCTAATACAAGGAATGCTATAACATGCCACCATAATGAAGTATTTAGAAAATAATCTTCAAGACCAGGAAAACCAAAACCCATTAGCCACAAAACAAAAAGAAATATTCCGGGTTGTATCAATGTTGGCAATGTTATAAGACTTAACAGTTCAATTGTAAAATCATTTTTTGATCTTTTATCATCTAAATACAATCCTCCAATAGACTCAATGATCCCCAAAACTAACAATACAGTTACTGGAATGAGTTTGCTTATAGTTTCTTCTTCCATAATTATTAATGGCTTTTACTTTTTTCCTTGATGTAAAAAAGATTATTTTATTTATAGGTTGAATTAATTACCTAAAACAATTTATATAAAAATACTAAGGGATTAAAATGTACTTACTTTACGGTATAGCAATAATTCAAATTTACAATTTTTTTTTTAAACCGTCAAATTATAAATTTGGTGGACTTTGTTAATATACACCAACTTTGGGTTTGATGCTTAACCCTTATTATTTTATACTTTGTTACCCATAGTTTTTATTTCACGCTGTAATTTCCATTCGCCCATTTTATTGTCGGTTGAATCCATTCTTTTAAAGGTTTAAATAAAAATCCGTGTCCCATTTTAGTATCCAGTTCGATTTCTTTAAAGTGTTTAATATCGCAAGTTGATGTCTTTTTTCGTTCTATCGCAGAAACTCCAAAGTGATCAGACTTTTCGTAAATCGTTAGAATATTTCCGCAATAATTAATTTCAGGTATATTTTGAATATCGTTATTCCTAAAACTTGCAATAAATACAAAATTCAAATTTTGATTGTTTGCTAAAGTCGAAACGTATTGAGCAATATATCCACCTTTTGAAGTTCCGACAACGGTTATTTTTTGAGATTCGATTCCTGTTTTTATTAAACTGTCAATTTGAGATTCAATTCCGATAGCGTAATCTCTAGCATTTACATTTCCGTTTCTCTTTTCACTAATAACTTTAAATCCGCTCTTTTCAAACTCCGATATTATCTCTTTGTATTCAGTTCTTCCAAATTCAGGATGCAATTCATTCAGTTCGTGAGTTTCTATAAAGCGATTGTGAAGGAAGAAAATAAATTTGTCTTCATTTTTAGTTCCGCACGCAAATACAATCAAGCAAAAAAGAATTCCAATTAGTAGACTTATTTTCATTGATTTTCGTGATTTCTCAAATTATGGGCATCAACTGTATAATCACATTGTAGATATATCGCATATAACTTATACAGTTTGCTCTGTTGTTTTTTAAATCATTTTTTACATAATAAAAGTAAGCGAATAAAAGATATCTGACAATAAGTAAAATGGGTGTTTTTTGTATTAAAAAACCATAAAAACAGATACCAAAGCAATAGGTTCTCTATGGTCTATCTTAAAAGGCTTCTTCAGACCTTAAATAAGACCAATATAACTCATTTAATTACCACCTTAAAACCTTACCTCAAAACAAAAGCCCCTTAGAAAGGAGCTTTTGAGTGATTATATACTGTTTTTTTAGTGGCTTATGCCACGGTTACCGGTGTTGACAACTGGTTTTATTTTTTCGTCTGGTTTATAATCCAATCCATCAGTTCATCTTTATTTGTGGCATCCCAGGTTGATTGAGTATTCTTTTTTTGAAATGGATTGTCATCAGGTTGTAATACAATTAATTCGGTATTTTCATTACCTGCTAGTTTCAATTCGGCTAAAAAGGCAACTATATCTGTCGAATTATTCTCGTATAATGTTCTGAGTTGGTTTGTCAACTTATATTTTATCGCCGGTTCTATATAGGCTCGAACTCCATAGTCTTTGTAAATCTTAACATTTTCATTCTTTTCATCAGAGTAACTATAAGATGAGAAGTTGTGATAATTTTCGGGAATGGTTTTTGGGGTTCCTTCTAAGTTCGTCTCTAATAGATAGTTTATAAATTTTGGTTCCCAAAGGTCAATTCGGTTAATTCTAATATCACGTTTATGTTGATACCATTTTCTTGTAAAATCCATCGTGAAATTGCAAATAACAATACCTTTAATTTTAAGTTGAAATTTGAGGTCACTCTGTTTCATAAATTTAATATAACGCATTGCTCTATGTCCAACCAAACTTGCTCCTAAAAAGAAAATGTTATTATTTGGTAAATTATATTTATCAAAGACTTCTCTAATTAATTTATGCGAAGAAATCATAGATGATTTAGAAAAGTAAAAGTCAAGAGGTATTTGGGTTGAAACAGATAATACAGCAAAATCTTTTTCTGATGCGTAAGTGTACATTTGCTTTGAGCTCCTGTTTTTTTTATCGTATTTTGAATCTTCCAAGAAGATAAGCACTCCTTTTATTCTTTTACTTGCAGGCATCATTAGCGTATAACCTTTCTGAATAAAAGGTAAAAAGTCATTTTCTTCTTTTCCAACTCTTATGCTATCATTTTTTAGTGGTTCGTAATATTCGACCATTTTCTGTGCAAATGATTCTGTGCTAAAAATAGCCAGAAAGAGTAAAAATAATACCTCAAAAGGTTTTGTCATTATTGTTTGTTCTAATTTCGCACAATGTTTAATGTATGGTGTCTTAGCATCCTGGTGGGTGCTATGCACTATACAGAGTGTTGTGTTTTTTATATTTTATTTCTTTTCGAGTATTTTCATTAATCTATGATTTAAATATAGTTTTTCTTTTCCAACTTTTACAGATGTAAGAAAACCTTTATCTTCGAGTGCCATTAAGTAATTTCCTACAGTTTTAGATGTTCCAAGTTTAGCATCAATTAAATTTTTTCTTTTAGTGTATGGAAGTTTAAATATTATCTCTACTAAATCTTTAGTATACACTTTAGGAAGTTCGTATCTTATTTCTTCTGACATTTTATGCATTAATTCCATTATTTCTTTTAATCGAATTAATCCTTTTTGAGCAGTGCTTTCAATCATGTCTAACATATATATAGTCCAGCTTTCCCAATCTTCTTTTTCCGTTACTAATTTTAATCTTTTGTAGTATTGTGATTTGTTTTGAATAATATATTCACTTAAGTATATAGCAGGAACGTCTAATAGGTTCTCCATTTTAAGATAGAGTAAGAGTAGAATTCTTCCAGTTCTACCGTTTCCATCAGAAAATGGATGTATTGCCTCAAATTGATAATGCATTAAGGCCATTTTAATTAATGGATCTAGTGAATTATCTTCATTTATGAATTTTTCAAAATTGGATAATTTTTCACGAATTATATGTTCTCCAGATGGTGGAGTATAAATAACATCTCCATTTTTGTTAGAGAGAGTAGTTCCTAGTGTACTTCTAATGCTTGATTTGTTGTCTTTAATTCTTTGCATTATTTCAATACAAAGATTTGTTGTTATAAACGGTCTTGATTCTAATTGCTTTAACCCATACCAAAGAGCATTTTTGTAACTTATTACTTCTTTAGCAGCTGAGTTTTCAAATTTTTTGACTGAAACAGCAGATTTGTAAAGTTCATCATTAGTCGTAATAATATTTTCAATTTCAGAACTAGCTTTTGCTTCTTGTAAATAAATTGTATCAAGAAATAATTGAGGATTTGGAAGGTTTATTATTGCTCCGTTTAGATTTGCTAATGCTCTACTAGCAGTTATGGTCTTTCGCAAGATGTTTCTTGTTTCCAAATTGCTTTTTGGAGGCAATAATGGCAAATTATTATACGGAATGTCTTTCTTAAAATCACTCATTTTTAACAAGGATAAATTTTACACTCTTTATCTTTACGAGTGTAAATATATGTAAAAATTACTCTTGTTGGGTTGTTAAGGGTAAATATTACTTTCGTACTCTATTTTTCTTCTGAAGAGGGATATTCAGAGAAGTAAACATCCCTTCCAATTACTCCCATAATTTTCATTGAATTTGAACTTAGAGTTCCTCCTCCACCTGTTGCATCTTTTCTGATATCGAATCCAGTGTCAGCAACATCATTGCTAGGTTTTAAATTCTTATCTTTTTTTTTCTAACCAAGTTTCAAGAGCGTGAATATTGGCCTGGTAATTCCCAAACCTCATCACACAAACCTTCTAAGTTTTCACCTGTCTCTTGTATGTAAATATTAATGGGCATCTTAAATTTAGTTTTTTTTAGTTGATGAAATTCAACGTTGGGTATATGGTTTTGTGAGCCATACGAAAAACTTATTAATTAAAAACAAATGTTAAACAGGCTTATAAAATATATATGTATTGGTGCCATTTCGTTTTTTTTTCAGTTTTTCAATTTCTAAATTTAATTACGTTTTCTATATTTCAGTATCTGATTAAATTCAGCTATTTTATTGTTTTAATTTTTCAAGTTCTTTTTTGATAAATATTAGCTTATTATTGATTCCAATTGAATATTCTTTTGAAAATTCAATGTAATATTGAAAAAGATTTTTTGATTTTTTAAATTTTTTAAACTTGAGGATTTTATTATTTTCAATTGTCGCATCTAAATAAATTATTTCGGCTAAAAACTCAACTCTTTTTAAGTAATTTCCATCTTTTAATTTAAATAACTCAATTAATTCTATATAATCGATCTTCGAAAAGTATTCTTGTTCATTTCCTAATAATTTATATGAATCACTTAGTTGTATTTTTGCTCCTTCAATATCTTCTTTATCTATACTGTTTGTTATTTTATTAATAGCATCTATAAGCGTTTGAATAAGCCGCATCAGATAATCTTTTTCAAACATCTTTTTTTAATTTTAATTCCGATTAAGTATTAAATTCCACAAAAGAGTTACAAAATTCGTTGTGAATTTAATATAGTATTTGGTTAAAAATTTGGACTTAATCCAAATAATCCATTTTTAAAATGCTCCCAGTTTAGAATTTATGTTGGTCATTTCTCAATTTCGTTCCAATAGTGCCCAACGTGAGTTTGCGCAAAAACTCTAATTATTATTGTAAAAGTAGCTATTATTTTCTTTTTAGTTTGTTCTAAGGGAGCTTAATTATTAGTGGATTTACCTCTAGGAATTTATTTTTAGATAAATAGCTTGTAAAGGCTAAAAACAGCTTGTATAGGTTTAAAATATGTGGGTTAAGCGCTTTTAGTTTGTTTTTTAGGTCTTTTGAGGTACAAATAGATATGAGTCTTCTAAGATTGTAGACCATCATGATCAAATTAACTTCTGAAAGCACAATAAAGGATGTAGAGAACTTTTTAAAAGAATTACAAAAAACGAAAAGAGTAAAAAGTTAGCCTTAATTGCAGTTTCTAATAAATTACTAAAACAGGCATTTGTCATAGCAAAATCTGGACATCCTTATGACCCCAATTTTGTATCGGTATTTGAAGTTAAATAGTAGGTATAATTCAAAAAAAGGAAACAAAAAAAGCTTAAAACAGAAGTGTAAGCTTCACATACTAATGACTAAAATTAATGAAGAAAAGCCTTGTTTTTTAGGGCAGTTCTTTGTTGTGTTTTCGTACTTTATTTCCCGTTCTGTTTGTAGCGTTGGCTTATCCGTTCACAAAAATATGATTCGTAAATAAAGTGTGTGGTGCACTCAATAAATTAATGTCAAATTTCAATGATGGTTCAACTCTCGAACTCGCATTGTGAATTCTAAAAGAGATTTGCCAACCTTCATTCAAAGAAACTAATAGAGTAGTAGTCGAGTTTTCTTGATAGACAATTTCGATTAACCTTGTCGGCAATTTCAATTTCGGAATCTTTGCCTTTGGTTTTACTTTCTCAAATGGTAAGTTCAAAGTTCCGTGTAAATTGTAGGCTTGAATCTCGACTTTCTTTTTACCATTAATTACTTTATAAAAATCTTCATTTCCAATTAAATACTGCACTAAATTTTCTGCAACGATGCTTGGGTTTTCTTTATCCAAACGAAGTAATTCCTTTCTAAAAGCATCTAAAATTGGTAAATACACAACTTGGTGCATATTCTCAATCGAAGTCCATTTTGTTGATTTATCCTTTGCTCTTAAATCAACGAGCATATCAAATATTGGATTGACTTCTTTGAAATAGTTATCCGAACAAGAAACACCTAACCATTTTTCTCCAAAATTAATTTTGTTCGATAGTCTTGAATGTTTAACGGCTCTATGGTTATTTTTTGCAGAAATTCCAATCTCCCATTTTTGTAAAGAACGAATCATTAAAACGTCTCTCACATCTCCAGTCTGTCCAGCTTGGTCACTTACTAATTCCAAAACCAAAATATCATCTTCATTAATTCCGTTTGATAATCTAGGTTCAATGTCAATGAGGAAATTAATTGAAGCACTCGCTGATATTCTAAAAGTATCTTGTTCAGATTCGCTGAAACTATCAAAAAAGCCTTTGGCTGTATTATAAGGTTCGTTTTTTGTAATTGAAACGATTGTGATTGTTCTTAAACGTTCGTAAAATTCAATGAGTAAGGCATATTCAAAAGTTTTACCATTAATAGTTTGACTAGCCATAAATTATGAAAGTGTATTTTCTAATTCCAATTTTTTCTTCGTAACTCGTTTTGGTTTCTTTTCTGCATTCTCAATTTGAGATTTAATACTTATGGCAATATGTTTAGCCAGATTTACAGGAACTGCATTTCCAATCATTTTATATCCAGCAGCAATATGATTATAATGAAAGATAAAATTGTTTGGGAAAGTTTGAATTCTTGCACATTCTCTAACACTTAATCTACGATACAAATCTTCTTTTCCTGGAACAAATACACGAATGTTTTGTTCAATGAATTTCATTTTTGGTGCTTGTGGATGAATTGGTGCGTGTCTTCCACCTGCTTGAATAGTAAAAGATTGTTCATCCCAACTTCTTACTCTATTTCTTGACATAAACATTGAAGAAAAACCACCAATCATATATTCGTGATTTGGTACTTTACAATTTTCTTTATTCGTTTTATTTCCTTCCTTTGCAGGAACTACCGATTCTTGTAAATCTGCTATTTTCTGCTCAAGAGTTACTTTTTCTTTCAAAGCTTTAGGAAATTGAAATTCAAAATCGAGGTCTTCTCGAATACCAACAAAAAATACTCGTTTTCGGTCTTGTGGAACATCAAAGTCTGCCGCATTTAATAATTTGAAAGACAATCTGTATCCAGCATTTTTAAACATTTTCTTAATGTTTTTTAAAGCTTCGCTATGTCTTTCCAATAACATTCCGCTCACATTTTCGGCAAGAAAAAATTTTGGCTGTTTCGCTTCTAATATTCGGATAAAGTCGTAAAACAACTGTCCTCTTTTGTCATTTATTCCACGTAATGAACCCGCTTCACTCCAACTTTGACAAGGTGGTCCGCCAATAATTCCATCACACTCAGGAACTTCGTCAGATTCTATGTTTACGATACTGCGTTTGTCAAGTATCGTGTTTTTATGATTCTTCTCGTAAGTCTCCCAAATATCTTTGTCATATTCGTTTGCCCAAACAACATTAAATCCTGCTTTTTCAAATCCTAAATCTAGTCCGCCAGCTCCTGCGAAAAATGATACTACATTCATATTTTATTGTGTTTGAAGTGATTTATTGAGTGTTCTTCTATATTCTGCTTTTTCTTCTGCAACTTGCAAGAGTTGTTTTGTACAATTTGTTTCGTAAATATGTTTTCCAATTTGGTCGGTCACATATTCATTTCGTAATTCCGTAAGATTGAGTTTGAAAATTTTGGCAAGTTTTGCCAAACGTTTTTCATCAAAATCACGTTTTCCATTCTCGATTTTGCTCAAGTTTGCAGAGTCTAAATTTAGTTTGGCAGCAAGTTGAGTTAAAGTCAATTCGTTTTCGTTTCGTAAAAGTCGGATGTATTCTCCAAATGTGGTTTTCATAAGACTTGTCATTTTTTGACAAATTTAATTGTTTTAATTGGAATATTCAATTCGAGCGTTGGGAAATTTTAGCTCTTTTGGTTGTTAGAGAGTTGGAATTTTGTGTTGGCAAAAACCTTAAGTGCTAAAATATGCGGCTGGTAGTATAAAACACAACAACTCTATATCCACATTGTGGATATATCCTATACACGCATTGTTGATATATGCATATGACTTATATAGTTTGACCTGTTGTTTTTAAATCATTTTTTACATAGCAAAAGTAAGCGCATAAAAGATATCTGACAATAAGCAAAATGATTAATTTTTATGTTAAAAACCGTAAAAAGTGATGTCAAAGCAATGAGGTGTTTGTGTTTTTTATGAAAAGGTTTTTTTGGGCTTCATAGAACCCAACTAGAGGAGTATTATTTCCTTAGAACATCCTTGACAAAAAAACAAAAGCCCCTTAGAAAGGAACTTTTGAGATAATTATATACTGTTTTTTAGTGGCTTGTGCAACGGTTACCAATGTTATGCCATGTTTTTATTTCAATTTATTGGCACGGAATTGTTCTTGTTCTCTTTTGTAAAAAATCATTTTTTCTATTCCATTTTCGGAATTTGTAAATTCTATTTGTTCCTCTTCTGTCTTTAGATAAAATTTAGTTTTTTCATAGGGCAAAATTTCATATTTCAAATTTGCAGGGTTAATTAAATAAAGTTTATTGTTGTTTTTTTCTATTGTTAGGTTAAAGTCAGTTCCGATTATATTGTAGGTTCCGACAAACTTATTTAGCTCGTTTTCAGTCAATTCAATCTTCTCATATTCTTTTGTTGATAACGATGCAATTGGCGTATATTCTTTTTTGCCATCAAGCAGTTTGATTGCCAATTCTGTCAATTCCGATAAATGTCTCTCCGCTGTTGCGTTTGCCATTAAATAAAGACCTTTTTTAGAATCGATATTTAGTTTAAATGAAGCGGTAAATCCATCTTGAAGTCCGCTATGAAACCAATATTTATTGTCTTCCGTCTTTTCAACCCCAATTCCCAAACCGTAGTATTCGTGTCCGAAACTGACCTTTTTTAGTTCAAGAATTGATTGTTCATTCAGTATCTTACTACTCTCAAAATTACCATTGTTTAAAAGTGCAATTAGGAATCTCGACATTTGAGAAGGCGATAAATAGGTTAAACCACCAGTAGGAAATGGTTGTGAATAAAGTTGTTCAATAGGTAATGCTTTGTTATAGGTGAGTTTGTAGGGAAGTGCCATTTCTTCAACCATTTCAGGATTGGGCATAGTGAAATTTATATTATGCAATCCAAGAGGTTTTAATATATAGGTATCTACATAATCGCCGTATTTCATTCCTGTTTGCTCCTCCAAAGCTAACGTAGCAACCACAAAACCATCGTTAGAATACTCAAATAATTTTTCAGGTTCTCGAACTAATTTTATTCCGGAAACAATTTCCTTTAATGATTTGCGATGTTCTTTTCCCCATAGCGAAACAAAGTCGGCAGAAGCTGGTATGCCTGATTGATGTGACAATAAATGTCGAAGCGTTATTGGTTTTGAGGTATCTGAAAACTTGGGAAGTGGTTCTGCAAGATAATTATTTACAGGTTCGTCCAAATCAAGTATTCCTTTTTCTACCAATTGTAATATGGCGACTGCTAAAAATGGTTTAGTAGTTGAACCTGTTGAATAAACAGTAGAAGTTGTTGCGGATGTTTGAAGTTTAACGTTCGAGTGCCCAAATGACTTCGCCCAGGTTAAGCTGTCCCTCTCAATTAGAACTATTGATATTGAGGGAATTCCAGTTTCCTCAATCATTCTTTCTATTTCTGTCGATAGTGAGGTCTGTATAAATTCATTGTCAGTTTGAATTTTTTTAGAGCTTTCTTTACAAGATGATAAAAGGATTAAGGTTATTCCGAATAGTATTTTTTTCATTTAGTTTTTTATTCAAATGTGGCATAACAACTGTGTAATCACATTGTGGATATATCGCATATAACTTATACAGTTTGCTCTGTTGTTTTTAAATCATTTTTTACATAGTAAAAGTAAGCGAATAAAAGATATCTGACAATAAGTAAAATGGGTGTTTTTTGTATTAAAAAACCATAAAAACAGATGCCAAAGCAATAAGGTTCTATATGGTCTATCTTAAAAGGCTTCTTCAGACCTTAAATAAGACCAATACAACTCATTTAATTACCAGTTTAAAACCTTACTTCAAAACTAAAGCCCCTGTAAAAGGAACTTTTGAGATGATTATATACTGTTTTTTAGTGGCTTGTGCAACGGTTACCGTTGTTATCTGCTGGCTTTTATTTTTTATTCGTTTCAAATTCAATTAGATATGGAATTAGTGGAACTCCGTCAATATTTCTAAAACCAGAACCAACTAGAATTTGATATTTTTTTGATGGTTCTAATTTCTCTATTCCAAAGCTTACTGATTTTCCGTCTTCTGAAAATCCTTTAAAATCCTTAATTCTAATCACAGCTTCTTCTCCAAGTGGACCAAACTGGAAATTCCGAAAACGAGTATCCATATTTTGTGAAAAATGAATTGTCAACACATCAATATTAGTTTCTATGTCCTCCACGCTTTCAACTTTCGGTCTACTTTTTTCAAATGCTTCTTTGTATGAGTTTAAAGATTTGTCAAAATACTCTGAATTTTCTACAAATTTGATTAGTTCGTTTTCATTATTATAGTCAAGTTCTATCATTTCTTTTACTGCAAGTTTTTTATCAGAAGATTGTTCATAATACTTTTTACAAATAGCATAACCAATGAAATATCCCAAATCTCTCATCCCAAATTCATTGTTAGGATTATTCATTATCCAATTGTATATGTTGGGCGAGAACATTTCCTTTTCATATTCTTGTTTTACTCTATTTTCATTTTCATATCCAAATTTTATTTGAGGATTCGGGGATTTTTGATCTAAAGCAATTTCTGCCAAAAACTCGGCAACTCCTTCCATTATGGTTTGTGATAAAAGAGAATTTCCAATGGTTTCCTTTTGTTGGGTATGAACATATTCGTGAATATTTAAAAAAATAATATCCTTACTTGGTTCTGAATCAAAATAACTCACTAAATGCGATAAATTTTCAGGGAATTCATTTGTTGGTGTTTTCTTGTTTGCCAATGCTAATTCTGAACCGATTAGGACCAAACTGTCTAAAGTTGTCCCATTCGTTCTTAAAGCTCCAATTGTAAAATAAATTTTGGCTAGTTTAATTTCTGGATAAATTTCTTTTAAGCTTTTAATTCCTTTCTCTAGCTCTTGACTGTATTGACTGACTTTCAATGTGTTTTCTCTAATTGAAGTCCAAAAATTAGGATAATTATTGATTGCATAAATGAAATCTTGAGGTGTGTAATTTCTCGCTTGCCTAATAGCTACTAATCCATTAGTTCCTTTTTTGAGGTAGAGACTCTCGAGATATTGATATTGCAAGGTTGAATCTTGTGTTGAAGTAATTTTGTCATAGGCTTCCCAAAAGTTCTTAATGTCTGATGTAACAATATTGGAATTTTGTTTTTGGGTCTGACAGCTTGCTAAAAATACTGCAAAAGTGAGGATAGTGAGAATTTTATTCATTGATTAGTTTTTGTCTTTTGCGCTTGCAAACAACGTTCCGTGTATGGTGCGTATCCCCTTGGGCATGCACTATACACCCTGTGCCTGTTGTATAACTTTGTTGATAAAGATAGGAATCTAAATTAAAAGAAGGCTATTTATTTGTGAACTTTAGCTATGCAAAGCCAAAAAGAGTATCAAGAAAAATTATTCGACAATTTTCAGTTGAGTGAGCGAGACCCCAAAACATATTTTTTATCGCAGGTTAAAAGATCTATTACCCTTAGATTGTGTATATACTTTTTCAAGCTTTATAGATCACAACTAGAGGAGTATTATTTCCTTAGATATCCTTGACAAAAAAACAAAAGCCCTTAGAAAGGAACTTTTGAGATGATTATATACTGTTTTTTAGTGGCTTGTGCAACGGTTAGCTTTGTTGTGTGCGTTTTTATTCGTCTATTTTTTTATAATCAACGCTCGCTTTTGCTGTTCCTTTTGGATTTGGATCTAAGTAAAGTTCATAACCTTTCAAAAGCTTTACTTTTTTTCGATCACCCTTTAGAATAGAAATTTCTTCAATTATCTTTCCATCTTGTTGCACTCTGATAGAGAACATTCTTTTTCCAATATTTTTAATTATTGCAAAGCAGTCTTTTCCAAAATATGGATTAATTGTTGCGTCTTGACCAGCACCTTTACCTGTCATTATCATACTCTGAGACGGTTCTAATACGAATTCTGTTTGAGCTTTTGCTTCAAAATGTATTAAGAACATCAAGGAAATTATTAAAGTTAAAATTCTCATTGGATAAATATTTTATGTAATGTGTTTGTTATAATCTATGCTAACAACTGTATAACTAAATTGTGGATGATATATTGCATATATCTTATATAGTTTTCTCTGTTGTTTTTTAAATCAATTTTATATCAATAAAAGTAAGCGCATAAAAGATATCTGACAATAAGCAAAATGGGTGTTTTTTGCATTAAAAACTGTAAAAAATGATGTCAAAGTGATGGTGGCATTTGTGTTTTTTATGAAAATGCTTTTTTAAGCTTCATAGCACACAACTAGAGGACGTATTATTTCTTTAGATATACCCTTGACAAAAAAACAAAAGCCCCTTAGAAAGGAACTTTTGAGATGATTATATAGTGTTTTTTAGTGGCTTGTGCAACGGTTACCGGTGTTGTGGGTAGTTTTTATTTATTCAGAATCCTGTTTAGTATTGCGAGTTGTCCGTTATGCCAAGATTGATGTTTAAACAACATCATTAGTGCTTCATATTTAGTATTTGCTCCGGGATTTGGTATTTCAGTTTTTTCATTCAAGTCAGATTCTTTTACCTTTTTTAGCTCTAACCAGATTAATTCAAAAATAAAGATATAAATATCTTTTAACTTCTCATTTTTTGGTTTTTCATTAATATGACTAGAAGGATTTGATTTTAATCCGTAAAATTTTATAAAATCTTTTATATTCAATTTTTCTCTAATTTCATCATTTGCTCCAGATATAGATGCAATACCGTGTAAATAATTCGCTAAAATGATATGTCCAATTTGCCAGTTCATATTCGTTTCTATAATTTCTGGCGTAACGTTCCATTTAGATAGTTCAATTTTTTCAATAAGCTCGTCAGTTTGTTTTTTCACAAGCTCAATTTGAGTTTTAATTATTTCTATTGAAGTCATTAATTTTCTTTTAAAGGTTTGTAGCCTGTAAATTGGGTACAATGGTTTGTGTATGTTGCGTATCCCGAAGGGTATGCACTATACAACTTGTTGTATGCCGTTATTCCTTTATCCATTCTATTAAATTTCTTGTGTCTACAATTGACCAACTATGAGGATGCCTTTCTCCATTAGAACGGTAACCTTTATTTTCGGTTTCTATCAATTCTAATTTATTCCAATTTTTAGTTTTAAGATCACTTGCAATTTGCTGAATGGCATAAGCATTTGTACTTTCAAAATCAGTTTGTCTATTTTCTTTCCACCACAAACTGTCCGGCTCGGTATAAAATCTAATCTTACAATTTTTTAAGTTTGGGACACTTGTATAATTATTTATGTTAGTAAAAGGTGATGCTTTTTGGATATTGATTAATAGTGAATCTTTACCAAATTCTTCTTCAAAATAATTGATAATCCATTTGGGTTCAGTTAATCGTTCTTCATTAAAATTAGGGTTAGCAATATCTTTTAACGAGCTTTCATAAAGAGCAAATAAATCAATAGGTGAGTCAACGATAAAAACACCTTTAGGTTTTATTTTAGATTTCTTTTTACATAAATAATTAGAAAGAGTTAAAGTCACGTTTCCACCAATAGACATTCCACCAATGAATGTGTTTTCTGTATTGATTTCGTTTTCTGTAAAAACATTTTCTAATTCTGTCGCTAACTGTTTTGTGGCAGGTTCATCTATCCATAAATGACGATTAAAATTCATAAATAAAACAGATACTTGATTAGCTTGAGCTGTAGTAATTATGTCAAATTCTTCTTTCGTATCTTTCGCAGACGAGGCTCCCCCCGGAAAAAGAACTAAAGTTGCCTTTGAATCTTTTACTTTATATAACTCGAAATTCTCGTGAACAATATGTTCCGCAGGTTGAGTTTGTGAGGTTAATTCAGTTGTTATGGTGTTCAGTAAACTTTCAATAATTTTCATCTTCCCATTTCGTTCTAACACACAGACAGAAATTGAAGCATCTAACTGTGGTATATAAAATACTATTGTTCCCCAAAAACCACCATGACCTAAACTTTGCAAGCCTTTTATGGTAGCATCGGAAACACCAAGTCTATAGGTTTTTGGTATGCCATCAATTGTTGTAACATCGGTTTTGATTAAATTAAGAACTTCCTTGTCTTTAATAATTTTTTCGTTAAACAAGTTGTATGAGAATTGAGCTAGTTCTTTCATATTCGCAGCAATTCCACCACCACCATATAAGTCCCAAGAAATATCGTGATTATATGAATCCCAATCAAAATTCATTTTTCGTTCACCCCATTCTTTTTCGTTCCAGTATTGATGCACTAATTTTTTTGTATTTGCTGGTTTTTCTTCCAAGGTTGGAAACCAAGTATTTATTAATCCCAACTCATCATACTTAAGCAGTTCTCGCATTGCAATGTAAAATGGTTTTTGAGTTTTTTGCTCAATAATTTCAGTTGCAAGTAGGTAATTAATATCGGCATATTTGAAAACCTCTTGGGGTTTACCTAAAGGACTGCCTACTTTCACAGATAGTTTCAATTGTTCATCTCTCGTCCATCTATATTTTTGGTTTTTATTGATAAAATCAAAGTAATCATCATTAACATAATCAGCGATTCCGCTAGTATGCGATAATAAATGTTTGATTTTAATTTGATTGATGTCGTAACCATCCTTTTTAAAAAGTGCGGCAGTTTTTTTTGATAAATGCTTTCCAATTGGGTCTTCAATAGTTAATTTACCTTCTTCTTGAAGTCTTAAAATTGTTGCGGACACGTAGGTTTTAATACTACTTGCGATTAAAGCAGGTTCGTCGGGTAATAATTCTGTTTTTGTATCTTTCTTTGAATAGCCAGCACCGCCACTCCAAGATATTCCGTTTTTCGGTGATTCAATGTGTGCTATGATTCCAATTGATTGTGGGTTTGCTTTATAAATCGAATCTATTATTGATTGAAACTCTTCAATTTCAATTTTCATTGATTGTTCAGAAGGCTTAGTTTCAGTTTTGCAACTCGCTACAAGTATGCAAAAAACAAGTATGATTATTCTATTCAAATTCTTATGTTTTTTATGTGGTTCTAATGGCATACAACGATTTGTGTATGATTAGTGGCGTGTTTAAGTCACTAATTTAGCAAATACAAACCGAATAGAAAATCCGCGAGGATTTTCGTAAGTAGGCGAGAACTAGCCATTAATTATACACGTTGTTGTAACACGTTTTTTATTTATTAATTTTTATTTTTCGTTTTTTATTATTCAGTTTTCTGTATTCCAAATACCAATCGGAATTTAAAATTTTCTCAAAATCTTCTTTAAAGTGAATACTTAGATTCAGGTTTCTAATTTCTTTTGGTTGTAAGTTTATAAATTTAAGATCATCAACTAGTATCAAAGAACTTGACATTCGTCTAGTTGAATTATCCTTGATAATTTTTGTTTTGTTATAATTTTTGTTGACTGACAAGAATTTAATATCTCGTAATAATTTTTTAGAATACTCAGACGTATTAATTAAATCTAAGTCAATATTTATACTTAGACTTTCGGTTTTTGGAGTAATAGACTCCACACTTTTAAACCCTCCAAAATCGTCTCTTTCAGAAAGATTATGTTTTACATCGTTTACATAAAATTTGACTCGACCATACCTTGAAATTCTATTCAGAAAAGCACCAAGCAAAACACCTAAAAGTGTTCCTAGAAGTCCAATTATTTCAACAAAATATTTTTCTATTAAATCGTACAAGTTAATCGTTTTTCTCTTTTAAATATTTTAGTAAATCCACAAGGTGCTGTTCCAAATGAGTTCTCATAGAAAATTCAAAATTCCAAATCGCATCTTTTTCGCTGGTGTTATCAAATCTCCATTGAACCTCAGTTAAATCTTTGATTATGTCAGTCAAATCGTCTATTGAATCACCAGTTATCAATTCTGCACTTTCATTAATTTTATGACTTTCCCAAACTGAATGATACCAACCGAATTCTTGAAAATGTTCAGTTACTATACTTCTCATTCCGTCATAATCTAAATTAATCGGTTCCTCATAATCGGTCTCATCAAATTCCGTTTCTACTTTCAGGTATTCATCGTAAATTCCAACTAATAGTCTTTGAATTTCAAGTATTTTGTTTTCAGATTCAAGTTTTTCATTTGTCCCAAATTCAACAATTCTATCTATTAATTTCTTTAATTTACTCAATTTTTCTTGGTTTGGTCAAATGTGTTACAACAACTGTATAAACGCATTGTGGATATATCCCATATATCTTATATAGTTTGCTCTGTTGTTTTTAAATCATTTTTTACATAGTAAAAGTAAGCGAATAAAAGATATCTGACAATAAGTAAAATGGGTATTTTTTATGTTAAAAACTGTAAAAAGTGATGTCAAAGCAATGAGGTATTTGTGTTTTTTATGAAAAGGTTTTTTTGGGCTTCATAGAACCCAACTAGAGGAGTATTATTTCCTTAGATATCCTTGACAAAAA
>Ga0189288_10164_pt1 | contig 53993 bp, 45 predicted proteins | sample UW105minimetaG_FD_130316 | JGI IMG/M metagenome (GOLD analysis project Ga0189288, IMG submission 130316) | Marine microbial communities from the Costa Rica Dome - UW105 mini metaG | ecosystem: Environmental > Aquatic > Marine > Oceanic > Photic zone | place: Costa Rica: the Eastern Pacific...
CATGACCGGATCGAAAGGTGCACGGTTGAAAAACTCGGACCAATAGGAATGCGTCACCGCGCCGGTCACGCCACCGGCCTTGCGGGTTTCGCTAAAGATATCAGGCATATCCACGCGGAACACGTTGTCATTGCCGGTCACCCCATGCACCGCCGGGGCAACGCCGGTGTGGATCGAGGCATAGCAGCTTGCCGAGGTGGACGGCAGCACCGCCCGCATCTTCCATTTGCGTGCCTCGCCGGATTCAACCCAGCCTTCAAGATTGCCAAACAGCGGCCAGTTGCGCCATGGCACCCCATCCAGAACGATCAGGAGAAGTTTGTTTTTCATCGCTCAGTTTCCTGCGCTTTTCATCGTTGCAGCACGCCGACCCGCACTGGATTCGGCACAAATTCATCTAGGACACAGTGGAAGAAACCAAAACCTGTGCGCGCCGCGCCATAGCGCAATGCAGGGCTTTGATGCAATCTTCGCGACTGACCCAAATGCATCTTATGGGTGATCCGCCAATCTTCCGGACGATCTGCGGCAATTCATGTCGTAGATCGTCCAAAATTGGCAAGGACCCGAATTTGCCCAACCGCTCAAGAACCTCCACGGGGCTATTTGTTGTGAAAAATGAACCCAATGAAATTTAATAACAGCTGCGCCGCCAGGATCTGGGTGCTTTCAGTCGGATCATAGGCCGGGGCCACTTCGACCAGATCAATGCCGACCACATCTCCGCGCTGCGCCAAACCCTGAAGAATTTCGAGCACGTCATAATACTGAAACCCTCCGTGACTTGGCGTACCTGTTCCGGGCGCGATTGATGGACAGAAGGCGTCGATATCAATGGTCACATAGTACCGCGCCCTTTCCGGAATCCGATCCAGAACCGCCTCAGTGCCAAGTTTACGCACCTGTCGCACCGACAGGATATCAGATCCGCGCTCTCGAGCGTCAATGTATCCCTCTTTGGCTGTTGATGACACATTCCGAATGCCGAGCTGGGTCATGCCAGACACATAGTCTTTTTCAATGGCGCGCCGCATCGGGTTGCCATGTCCATCTGTCACGCCTCGGCGCTCATCAACAAAATCAAGATGTGCATCAATCTGCACAACATGAATCGGCCCGTTGTTGGAACAGTCCTCCTTGAAAGCACGAATACATGGGATATTGATCGAATGATCCCCACCAATGGTGACGGGAATTGCACCAGCATCAAGGATCTTCTTGACGCCATATTCGATGTTCGCATGGCTGTCTTCGGTTTTGGTATGAATGATATCGGCATCGCCCAGATCTACGATCCGCACATCCTCACCTAAGTAAGTCGCATCATCCTCATGATCATAGGCACCGGCGTGGCCAAAACTAAAGAGCGTCGAGGCCTCTCTCACAGCACGCGGACCAAAGCGCGCGCCTGAACGATACTGGCAGCCAAAGTCAAACGGCGCCCCCAACACCGCGACATCTGCGCTGATGTTGTCCCAATCTTCGACATAAGGCTTTTTGCTAAAGGTCGCGATACCAACAAATGGCAGGTTCAGGCGACCAGATTCGTAGCCGTGCTTTGACATGACGTTCTCCTAACTTCCGCAGTTCCGGCCAAATCAGCACGCTGCGGAACACAAAGAAAGATCATGTGATTTATCTTCACATGAGCTTTGCTTATGTTAGTTACCGGAACATGCTATGAAGGCCCCTGATGAAACTGCTTCGAAATCCGCTTTTGGAAACCTTTGTGGCCGTTGTCGAATGTGGCGGATTTTCCGACGCACAATACGCGCTTGGCATCACCCAATCCGCCATCAGCCTGCGCATCCGGGATCTGGAAACATCTTTGGGGTACCGGGTCTGCGAGCGCGGGCGTGGGGGCTTTCGGCTGACGGAACGTGGAGAAATCGCCTATCAGAAAATCCGCGATATCCTGCGCAGCACGCGCGACTTTGACGCTGATCTCCTAGAGCTTCGCAATGCCCTGACGGGTGATCTCCGAATTGGCGTTGTAGACGCCATTGGGCGCCTGCCGGGATTACATCTCGTAGATGCCTTGCAACGGTTTCTCGCCCGCCCCAATGAAGTCAAAATCGATATGGTTGTGGCCTCTCCCACAAATCTCACACAACAGTTGATCAGCGGCGGCCTGAGCATCGCCATTGCTCCGTTCCACCAGCAGGTTGCAGAATTGACGTACACCGAGCTGTGTCAGGAAGAACACCGGCTGTATTGCGCAACCGGGCACCCCTTGTTTGAACATGCCCACGACCATGTCGATCTAAGCATCGTTAATCAGTATCACCTGTGCCAACGTTCTTATGACAGGATGGTTTCGGCTGAGTTGGGCAGGCCCGACACCAAAGCAACGGTCGCGAACATGGAGGCAATGGCCACGCTCATCGAAACGGGACATTTTCTCGGTCCCCTCCCAGTTCATTTTGCGCAACGCTTTGTCTTAGAAGGGGCCTTCCGAGAGATACGCAATCCAGAACTTCGGTGGCGTTCGACCTTCTATCTTGCAACCAGACGCGTTCAGGTGCCGAGACGCACCATTGAGCTGTTTACTCAAGATCTCCTTAAGGCAGGCCGCGACAACCTATCTGCCACCGCGGATCCGAATTGAGCACGCTAAAACACGGCCTCATTTGCAGGGTGAAACACCCCGAACTCAACATCCGGAGTACCTCGCGTCACGACACCAGCGGTCATCACACCATGTTTGACGTGCGTCGTGTCAAAATTGACCTCCGCACAAAGGCCAGAATAAACAGCGCTGTCAGGATCAATACGATGGTAGGGGCCGGCGCGCTATCTAGATGGAAGCTGAGAAACACGCCCCCCAACATAGACGCCATACAAACGCACACTGCGACAACCAGCATCAGATCAAAGCGCCGCACCACAAGAAAGGCTATGGCCCCCGGTGTGATCAACAAGCCAACGGCCAAGATGAGGCCTGTAGCGGAGAGCGTGGCAACGATCGTCAATGAAAGAACGGCCAATAGCCCATAGTGCAACATCGCAACTGGCAGGCCAGAAACTCGGGCCTGAGCGGGGTCAAAGGCGTGCAACATGAAGTCTTTCCACTTCAACACCAGAACCAGCGAGACACCGGCGGAGATAACGCCCGCAGTCCACAGATCCTCAGATCCCACGCCAAGCATGTTGCCAAAGAGAATGTGGTCGAGGTGCACATTGGTCTGGAGCCCGACATACATCACGATTCCCAGCCCAAACATGCCCGAGAACACAACGCCCATCACTGTGTCCTGTTTCACCCGGCTATTTTCAGCCAAATACCCAGTCGCGACTGCGGTCAACATACCGGCAACAAAGGCACCGATGATCAGCGGAATTCCCATAATATAGGCCAAAACAATTCCCGGCAGCACGGCATGGCTGACGGCATCGCCCATCAGCGCCCAGCCCTTGAGCACGAGAAAGCAGGACAACAGAGCTGTTGGAACAGACACAATTGCCGCAATCCAGAAGGCGTTTTGCATGAAACCCAGCTGGAATGGCATCAACCAAAAATCCATCATTGCGCCTCTCCCACTGCCACGGCTTCGGCCGCTCGTCGTTTAGAGGCCAGCAACCCATGTTTCGGGGCGAAAATGAACGCCGCCAGGAAAACAACGGTCTGGAGTAAAACGATTACACCGCCGGTCGCCCCATCAAGGAAATAGCTGATGTACGCGCCTAGAAAACTTGTCACGGATCCGATCACCACGGATGTCGCAATCAATCGGGGAAAGCGGTCGCAAAGCAAATAGGCTGTGGCACCCGGTGTCACCACCATGGCGATCACCAAAAAGGCACCGACCGTCTGCATCGCAGCTACCACGCAGGCGGACAACAACATGAAGAACACAGCTTTCAACAGTCCGGGCCGCAATCCGATGGACCGCGCGTGGTTTTCGTCAAAAAAGACCACCATCAAATCTTTCCATTTGAGCAGCATCACCGTCAGCGACACACAACCGATAATCACGAGCTGCAGCGTATCCTCTGGTGTGATCGCCAGAATATTGCCCATGGTGATGGTCTGAATGGAGACCGACATCGGATTGACCGAGGCCATAAACAGCCCCAAGCCAAAAAACGACGTGAAAATGATGCCGATGATCACATCAACTTTCAAACCAGAGCGATCCGACAAAAACAGCATCGCCGCCGCCGCCAACCCGCCTGAGAAAAATGCTCCTAGCGCGAAGGGCAGTCCGAGCACATAGGCCCCCGCCACACCCGGCACCACAGAATGCGCAAGCGCATCGCCAATAAGCGACCAGCCCTTGAGCATGAGGTAAGATGAGAGAAAGGCACAGACCCCGCCAACCAGGGCGGACACCCACATGGCGTTGGTCATGTAGCCATAAGTGAAAGGCTCGAGTAGCGCGCTCATTTCAGGCCCTCGGCGCTTGCGGTTTTATCGCCGTATTGCACAAATGGGCGCTCATCATCGGTCAAGATCGTGACTTTGCGCGCGTCGTCATCGTCATGCAGATCCGCACCACCCAATGTGATATGCCGCAGCACACCGCCAAAGGCCGCTTCGAGATTTTCCCGGGTGAAGGTTGTTTCAGTCAACCCATGCGCCAAAACCGTCCCCTTCACCAAGACTGTGCGGTCGCAGAACTCAGGCACCGACCCAAGGTTGTGTGTCGAAACCAGCATCACGCGCCCCTCTTCACGCAACGAGCGCAGTAGGGAAACGATTTGCTCTTCGGTCTTCACGTCAACGCCGGTGAAAGGTTCGTCCAGCAAGATCACTTGCCCATCCTGCGCAAGTGCACGCGCGAGAAACACGCGCTTTTTCTGCCCGCCGGACAGCTCCCCAATCTGACGGTGCCGAAAGTCGAGCATATTGACCCGCTCCAGCGCCGCCTCTACCGCCTCTCGGTCAGCTTTGGCCGGACGACGCAGGAACCCCATATGGCCGTACCGCCCCATCATTACCACATCTTCGACCAGGACCGGGAACGACCAATCAACATCCTCAGACTGCGGAACATATGACACGAGGTTCTTCTTCAGAGCCTCCGACATGCTGAGACCAAGCAGGCTGATCTCACCTTTGGCGACGGGTACAAACCCCATAATGGCTTTGAATAGGGTCGATTTCCCTGCCCCATTTACACCAACAAGCGCCGTCACTGTCCCACGTGGAATCTCAAAGGTTGCATTGCGCAGCGCGGTAAGCCCGTTGCGATACGTGACAGTAACATCTCGGGCCATGATACCGGCACCTGCGCTACTGCTATTTGCGGGATGCGACGGCTGATATTCGTCTTTCATAGTGATCTTTCTACCGGAAGGGACGGCGCCCGAACGTGAAGCCTCTCTCGGATCAGATGGATCCAAGAGAGCTCCCAATCAGTTTGAACCTGCAGTCAGGCCGTTGACCACGGTCTGCGAGGTCACTTTGAGCAAATCCAGATAGGTTGGCACCGCGCCATTTGGTTCAGACAGGCTATCAACGTAGAGAACACCGCCATAATGGGCCCCAGTTTCGCGGGCCACCTGCGAGGCAGGTGCGGTATTCACTGTGCTTTCGCAGAACACCACAGGGATGTCATTGTCCCGCACCCCATCAATAACTTTACGCACCTGCTGGGGGGTGCCCATCTGATCCGCGTTCATCGGCCAAAGATACAGCTCTTTCATGCCGAAATCCCGAGCGAGATAGCTAAAGGCGCCTTCACAAGTCACCAACCAGCGCTGCGCCTCGGGGATCTGAGCGATCTCCTGTCGCAATGGCTCAAGTGTCTCTTGCAGCGCATTTTTATAGGCTTCGGCATTGGCCGTATAGATCGCTTCGTTCTTCGGATCGTTTGCGACAAAGGCAGCAAGAATGTTGTCGATGTAGATCAGAGCGTTTTCCAAACCCATCCAAGCATGGGGATTTGGTAGACCTTCATAGGCCCCCTCCGCGATGGCAATTGGATGGATACCTTCGGTCAATGTCGCCGACGGCACATCGCCAAGGTTCGCGAGAAACTGCTCGAACCAAAGTTCGAGGTTCATCCCGTTCCACAGGATCAGATCCGCATCCAAGGCCCGGACAATGTCCTTTGGCGTTGGCTGATAGCCGTGGATTTCTGCACCGGGCTTTGTAATCGAAACCACGTCTGCCGCATCGCCGGCCACTTGGCTCGCCATATCCGCGAGAACGGTAAATGTCGTCACAACCTTCATCCGCTCTGCATCGGATAGGGCTGGGCCAGCGAACAGAGCAGTTGCGACAGTGGCCCCCAGAAGGTGTTGATACAATTTGGTCATGAAATTCCTCTCCTGGCGCATCGGCCACTCATCTTATCAAGCGCACGAAATTGCGAGTGAGTCGCAACTTGGGCGCTGTTGGGCTAAGGCCTAACCTACTTGCAATTCACTCGCAACAAAAATATCGCAAGCCGTTGGATTAGCCTTTAGCCGAGGACATTTGACGGAAGGAGGATGACCTTTCTCAAAGGCTATGTTAGGTCAGTCCTCCAGCGGGCTCGGTGCTTTCCTACGGATGATCGATCGCTTTGGGTGCGAAACATGGGTGACAGAACAGTGCCAAATCAGGAAAGTCTCATCGATAGATGCCGTCAAATCGGTCTGCGGATCACCGGCCCAAGACGTGTCATCCTTCAGGTGCTCGAAGAGGCAAATGATCACCCCGACGTCGAAGAGCTGCATCAGCGCATTCTGAAAACCGATGCTCAGGTAAATATTGCCACGGTGTATCGCACCATGAATCTCCTCGCAGAGCATGGCCTGATCGAACGGCATACCTTTGACGATGGCCGCTTGCGCTATGAGGCCGCCCCAGAGGAACACCATGACCATTTTATCAATACAGACACCGGTGAAGTGATCGAGTTTCGTTCCGACGAAATTGAGCGCCTGCAGGAAGAAATCGCGCGCCAATATGGGTTCGAAATTGTAAGCCACCGCCTTGAGATCTATGTAAAGCCGCTGCCGAAAACATGATCCTGCACCCAGCGACTTGCATTTCTTGAGGTTAGACGTACGGCCTCGCTCAGTCGGATATGTGAAGGTCCCCTGTATCCAACACCGGCGACGCGTCCATATCCTCGGCATCGAGCATAGTTGCGACACGTTCAAGGCCCGCAACAAGCATCGCCTGCTCCCAGTCTTCCATCGCTGCAAATTTACGCACGAACCGTTGCTGTAATGGGTCGGGGGCCTCTTTCAAAATGCGCCCGCCGGCTTCGGTGAGCAAGATATTGATTTGCCGCCGATCCTGAACGGACTTTTCGCGGCGCGCGTACCCTTCCCGAACCAACTTATCAACCAGCGACGTCACAGTCCCCTGTGAGACCTGCATACGGGCTGAGATCACCTTTGCGGTGGCATGCCCTTGCTCAGCAATGATTTGAAGAACGCGAAACTGCGATGGTGTGACCCCAGTGATCTGTCGGATCTCACGGCCAAATAGTTCAGTCGCCCGAACAATACGTCGCAGCGCAATCAAACTGCTATCAATTCGTTCCACGCGGCCTCCAATGCTACAACGCCCGAAGGTCTACTGCGCCTCGGCAAGCCGTCGCAAGAGGCCAGTTTATTCGACAACCGAAGGATATTTCATCCAAACCACCATAGTTCTTGCGCCAAACTTGTCGAATTCCACCTAGGCGGCCCTATATTTACTTCGATCATTGAAGCTTCTTTCTCTTACTGGTACATGCCCACTTGGGCGTTCCACTCGCAGGCATCGTCCAAACTTGGCATCTCCGCCTCTTCGGGCCAGGTGGTGCCACAGGCTCTGTAAATTGCTGGGCCGACGCTCGACACCGCATTATCTTGCGGCGACCGCAGGCCCACCTCTTGGGCGCCGTATTCTTCAGGGCGCACAGAGCGCCAAGCGAGACACAAACAATTTTGCACCGGAGCAGATAAATGATTGTACGCGACTTCAACGAAATCATTAAATCGGACCGGAATCGGGTCGTATCTGATGCCCAATGGAGCAGCGTACGCATGCTTCTGAGCGACGACGGGCTGGGGTTTTCCTTCCAGATCACCTTTTTGGAACCCGGCTCTGAGCACACATTTGAAAACAAGGACCATGTAGAAAGCGTCTACTGCATGCAGGGGGTCGGCTCGGTTACGGATCTGGGTACAGGCACAACCCATCAGATCAAACCCGGTGTCATGTATGCACTGGATAAAGGTGACCGACACACAGTCTACGCTGAAGAAGAGCTGGTGATGGCCTGTTGCTTCACCTCACCAACGTCGTCCGCTGAACCATCTAAAGACAGCGCGCCCTCCACACCGGCACCCGAGCTGCAGTCAGCATAACCCCTCAAAGGGAGGCACTGACGACACCAAAGTCACCTCGGTTGGCTCTCAAGACTGCGGCAGCGCTTTTGACAGGCCTTGTTTGTCCTAGCCTAAACATCGTCGGCTCAGCGACGGTGAGCATCGCCCATTCGAAGACGCGAGACAGGATCAGTGCGCAGTTAATTTGACATAGGGCCAACAAAAGTGTCTTGACCCCGCCAGCCGAGCTTCTAAAGCAAGGATCACGTGGCGTATCTTGGTGCGCCAGACAGGGCACCTTGCCTGCTGATTTATGGGATTTGGAATCTTCGTGATGCAACAGTTTGACCCTGCTTTGGATGCTCGCGCCTTTCGAGATGCGCTAGGCGCTTTTGCAACCGGCGTGACTGTCATCACAACTGCCAGTGAAGATGGTCCCGTTGGCATCACCGCCAGCAGCTTTGCTAGCCTGTCTCTCGACCCGCCGCTGGTGTTGTGGTCCCCGGCAAAAACCTCAAATCGCTTTTCCTACTTCCGCCATGCCCAACATTACGCCATCCACGTGCTGGATGGTCACCAACAACAGATATGTAATGCCTTCGCACGCGAGCGGCATGCATTTGAAGGTTTGGACTGGTCGGAAGATGAAAACGGCGTCCCGTTAATCGACGGCTGCCTAGCCCGGTTTGACTGCACACAAGAAGCCGTTCACGACGGCGGCGATCACGTTATTATTGTCGGTCGGGTGACACAGGCGAGCTTTCGATCTGGCCTACCTCTCTTGTTTCAAGCGGGACGATTTGTCAGCATCAAGGGCTAAAATACAGACAATTCGCCCACGCAAAGCCCCGCGATCGATGCGCACCACGGGGACTTGTTAAAATTATCCGAATATACGTTAGCGATAACAGATTTGCTTATTGGAAGCCTAAACCTTCCGGAGCGGCGACCAAACACCCACGTAAACCACTGTGTTATATTGATTTTATCAGAGGTCAAGATTGATCCATGGGATTTGACCTAAGGCATCAATCAGCGATCAACTGTTAGCTGCACCACATTCTTCCGACTGAAACATGAGCATGTTTCCACCTTGGTAAGAACTTCATGCAACCGTCTTGCCCAGAATTTACTCTGGGACTTCAATTCATGTTCTCTGACAACGCCTTTCAGGCAAGAGACATTACCTCGACCGGTCTTCACACCTGCGCAACTGCGTCGGGAGCCGATGTGACGCCCAATCTTCGAGCCCATTTGTGCCGCCACATCACGACCTTGCCCGCGCTTCGCCGAGCAATGCAAGACAACAGGTAAAATCATGTCAGCCGAAACTACAAAACTCAAAAGACGCTTCCGCTCGCCTCTGTCCAGCATTGGGGCTAAGTTGACACTTGTCCTGCTGGCTCTTGGAGCCGCGGCTGTGATGATCAGTGTCGTGGCCTCTTTAGTCTTCCAGAACGTGGCCCGAGACATGGACCGTCTCACACATGTCAAACTACCTGCACTAGAGCTCTCAAACAGAATGACTGCCGCATCAAGTTCAATCAAAGATGCGATGACAAAAGCCTTACTGGTTGAAACACTGGCAGAATTGGACGCGAGCGAAAGTCAGATCTCAGAAAAGGTTTCGCATCTGCGAGAGCTGGTCAGTCAAATGCCTGAGGAAACACGTAGCGAATTTTCAACCGATGTGGAGACCGCGGCCCAATCTCTCGAAAAGCTTGTGATGGTCAAACGCCAGGCCTTTCGCAATCAGGAATGGATCCAAAGCCAGGTTGCAGATTTACAGTCCCATAGCACCGCTCTCCAAAATCAACTTTCGGTATTGGCTGGCGCAGCCTATGAACACCTGAGCACCGGAGGGAACACAACAATTTCATCTGTGGGTGCAACGCTTGACGATCTGGTCAACGTCCAGTTTGGCGCATTGCAGACCCTTCTGGAAACTCAGGCAAACATCAATATGATGTCCGGTGTCGCGCTGGCGATCGGCACAGAGAAAGACGCCGAAATTCAAAATCTTCTCCGTGACATCGGCAACGCCACATCAGCGCGACTGGCAACCGTCATCACACAGCTCGAAGTAAACGAAGCTCTGATGGTGGATGTTGAGATCCTCTACAAAGCTGCGGACAGTTTCGGTCTGGCCGTTCTTATGGGTGCTGGCCAAACAACGGCTATGCGGCGCGACATTCTGAAAGCCCGTGCAGCATCAAGTGAAGCGTTGAACATGGCGCTTGACGATATGGTTATCTCCCTCAGCATCGCTGCGAGTGAGGCCAGCGATGATAACAAACAGGCCATCCAGGATCTGCTCAACAACGAGGTTGGCGTTCTGCGCGCCCTGTTGGAGTTTAATGGCTGGTTGGGTGAGTTCCAGTTGGCGGCCCTCACCGTGGTTGGAGCGAACACAACATCAGAAGTACGCAGTGCGGCCCCTGCGCTTCAAGAAGCAGCGAACTATCTTGCCGGATTGGCTGAGCTCGACCAGAGCGAGGGTATGGCTCAATCTTTGGCCGCATTTGCCGCCATGGCAGACCCAGAGCAAGGACTTGCTTCCTTCAAACAATCCGCCTTGCAGGCCAATGAAGGGGCCATGCAGGCGTCGCATGAAACCGCTGCCGCGGTGTTGCAGATTGCCAGCCGAGCCGTTGCTGCGGGCAGCGCAAGCCAGGCAGATATCGCATCTATGGCTCAGAAAATCGAAAGCGAAATCACCAGCGCAGACACCCAGATGCGGACCCTGCTAGCAGTAGCCGCCGGTGTTCTGATCGTATCGCTGTTTCTAACGCGGCTTCTCATCCAGCGTCCGCTCCGTCGTATCAGCCAGACCACTGAGCGCCTCGCTCAAGGCGATCTGGCGCCTGTGACTGGATTTGAACGCGCGGGTGACGAGATCTATCGCATTGCACAGGCCCTCTCAGTCTTCCGCAATGGTTTGGCGGAACGAGAAGAATCTAATCGCCTGATCGAGACAGAACGCGCAGAACGACAGGCGGAACAAGACGCCGCCGTCACCGCCATTGGCGCAGGTTTGGCCAGCATGTCACGGGGCGATCTCAGCGCCCGCATCACTCAGCAGATGTCTGGTGGGTATCAAAAACTGGCCGACGATTTTAACACGGCGATTAAACAGCTGTCTGACTCGCTGTCTGAAATCCTCAATGCCTCGAATAGCATCCACACCAGCAGCACCGATATCCATCGTGCCGCAGATGACCTATCGCAACGGACTGAGAACCAGGCCGCTGCCTTGGAAGAAACAGCCGCTGCGCTTCAGCACCTGGGTGAAGGCGTGTCATCGGCCGCAAGTGGCACCCGCAACGTAGAAACGTCGATGCAATCTGCCAAAGCTGAAGCCGAGAAAAGCACCGATGTGATGAACACCGCAGTTGGGGCCATGTCGAACATCGAAGACAGCTCGAAGCAGATCGCCCAGATTGTGAACGTGATTGATGATATCGCTTTCCAAACCAACCTTCTGGCGCTTAACGCCGGTGTAGAAGCCGCGCGCGCTGGCGAGGCTGGCAAAGGGTTTGCTGTCGTCGCCTCAGAAGTGCGCGCCCTCGCGCAGCGGTCTTCTGAATCCGCCCTTGAGATCAAATCCCTGATCACCGCAAGTTCGGACCATGTCGAACGTGGCGTGGATTTGGTGAGCAAAGCGGGAGAATCGCTTGGGTCGATCCAGGAACGCATCGGAGAAATTTCGACCCTCATGACCGAAATCGCGGAAATCGCCAGCGATCAGTCGCATGGGTTGAACGAGATCAACACGAGCATGGATCAGCTCGACAAGATGACCCAGCAGAACGCTGGCATGGTGGTCGAAACCACGGGCTCGGCAACTCAGCTCAACCAGCATGCATCGAAACTCGCTCATCTGGCCGGTCAATTCAGCCACAGCGCGCCAGAGCTGGACGAAAGCGATACCCGCTCAGCGGCCTAATCAAACAAAGATCCCCAGCGCCTCTGCCCTCACGGTCAGGCGCTGGTGCGCACCATAAGGTGGCCATCAAAGCGGGTGAGATCCTCGGCAACCTCGCCGCCCTTCAAAACTGCGACCAAGGCATTGGCCATATCGGTCAATGGCTGACGATACGTTGTAAGTTGATAATGCGGGCCTGCGGCCTGAGGCACGTCGTCAAACCCCGTGATGGCAATGTCTTCCGGAACGCGCAGACCGAGCTCATACCGCACAACATCCATCGCCCCCATCGCAAGTGAATCGTTCTCGCAGACAATCACATCCGGGCGATCAGTCGGTGCCAACTGTTTCAGATAATCGCGGGTCTCGATAAAGGCCAAATGCGGATCATATGCTGGGACCGAAATCCAATGCGGTGTTTCCCCCCAGGCATCGGTCCAAAGCTTCAGAAAGGTATCTTTGCGGAGCACATGGGCGGAGGGTGACTGCGGACCCGCCAAAAACAACGGCTTTCGATACCCTCGTTTGACCACATAATCATAGATCATGGTCATCGCATCGCTGTCATCGCAGCAAATCGAAATCGTGTTTTTGTAGGCCGTGTTGCGTGCAAACAGAATAAGCTTTTTCACGCGGCGCGCGCCGAGAGCCGTTTCAAGTTCGGTATGGTTAAACTTGGTTCCGATTAAAACAGCGGCATCCACGCGACGCTGACTGGCATTTAGCAAGGCTGCGGATGCATCTTCCTCGCTGATGGTATTGACCAACAAGGTATCCCATCCATTCTTTCTCAGAATGCGGGTCAGGCGTTCCATCATCACAAGCTTATGCGGATTGGCGAAATCGTCGATCAACAGGGCCACCAGATTGCTACGATCTGACGCCAGGCTAGAGGCAAGAAGATCCGGCACATAGCCGAGCTTTTCCGCAGCTTCCATAACCTTTTTGCGGCTCTTGGCCGAGATCGGCGCATCTTTTTTGTAGGCGCGGTTGACTGTCCAACGCGACACCCCTGCCAACTCTGCGACATCATCTGCTGTGACGGACCCACCAACGGGCGGCTGGGGTTTTTCCTGCATAGTATCCTCCTGACACGACGCTACCGAGAAAATCAAGTCTGTCCACCAAAATGCACGCGCGAGCAAATATTTCTTGCACGCGAGTGCAAAACACTCTTAGTTGAAGCCGAACCAAGAATCAGGAGAGACTATCGTGCTCAAAATCGGGCTCATCGGCGCAGGCCGTATTGGCAACGTTCACGCCAAAGCCATCACCTCGCATCCGGGCAGCAATCTGGTTGCTGTTTCTGACGCTTTTGCAGAAAATGCTGAAAAGCTGGCTGCAGAATACGGTATTTCAGCGCGCAGTTCTGATGATATTCTGGCCGATCCGTCGATCGATGCCGTATTGATTGCAAGCTCGACAGATACGCATTCTGACCTCATGGAAGCAGCAACGGCTCAAGGTAAGGCCGTGCTTTGCGAAAAACCTGTGGATCTTAGCCTAGAGCGCGCGAAGCAGTGCCAAAAGGCCGTTGCCCAAACCGGCAAACCGGTCATGATTGGTTTCAATCGTCGCTTTGACCCGAATTTTGCGGCGCTTCAGTCAGCTGTTTCCAACGGTGAGATCGGCAAAACCGAGTTGCTGGCGATCACATCCTTTGACCCTGCACCGCCACCTGTCAGCTATATCAAAGTCTCAGGCGGACTTTTCCGTGACATGATGATCCATGATTTCGACATGGCCAACTTCCTCATGGGCGAAGCCCCTGTCACCATCACTGCAACAGGCAGCTCGGTGGTTGATCCGGAAATTGGTGGGGCCGGTGATGTTGACACAGCCGTTGTCACCATGACCTACGCAGACGGCCGCATTGCAGTGATCAAGAACTCGCGCCGCGCTGTGTATGGCTATGATCAGCGTGTCGAGATCTTAGGGTCCGACGGTCTGCTGCAGGCGCAGAACATGCTCGAAAATACTCTGGTGAAGTCCACCGTAGACGGCGTAACCAGCGCCAAACCCACGTATTTTTTCCTTGAACGTTATATGTCCGCATATGCGGCGGAATGGGCGGCCTTTGTTGAGGCCTGTGAGGCCAACGCCCCCATGCCCGCGGCCTTGGACGAAGGTGTCACAGCTCTGGCCATGGCCGAAGCTGCAACGCAGTCCGCCAAAACCGGAGCCCCGGTCAAGCTCGCTGACTTCATCTAATTTCTTTGCCCCAGCCTGTTCTGCAGGTTGGGGCAAATTCCAGAATTCGGCCAAAGCCGAATGAAGAGGTGTGAAACCTCATTAAACAAAGCCCTTAGGGAGGAGCTTCTATGAATAAATTTGTGAAAGGTGCACTAGCTGCGGTTGCAGTTGCCGTTGCCGCACCAGCCATTGCACAGGACATCGTTGTTGTCGCGCATGGTCAGGCCAATGACCCATTTTGGTCGGTCGTGAAAAACGGTGTTGAAGAAGCGGGCCGTGACACCGGTGTCAACGTTGACTACCGTTCGCCGGAAACCTTTGACATGGTTGCCATGTCCCAGCTAATCGACGCCGCCGTAAACCAAGAACCCGATGGTCTGATCGTTTCGATCCCAGATGCGGATGCGCTTGGCCCGTCTATCGAGCGCGCAGTAGCCGCTGGCATTCCGGTCATCTCGATCAACTCCGGCTCGGACGTATCCAAAAGCCTTGGTGCTCTGCTGCACGTGGGTCAAGACGAATATGACGCGGGTAAAGCTGCAGGCGAAAAGCTTGCCGCCATGGGTGGCTCAAACGCCATCTGTGTGAACCAGGAAGTAGGCAATGTCGCGCTTGACCTGCGCTGTGAAGGTTTCGCTGCGGGCTTTGGTGGAACATCGACCGTTCTGCCAACATCAAACGACCCGGCTGAAGTTCAGGCCAAAGTTTCGGCGGCTCTGGCATCGGACGAAGCGATCGATACCGTGATGGCGCTTGGCGCATCGACCGCGGGTGAGCCTTCGGTTGCTGCGGTAAAAGCGTCGGGCCGTGATGTTCAGGTTGCAACCTTCGACATGTCGGCCCCCTTCCTGCAGTCGATCGTAGACGGTGACGCAGCCTTTGCAATCGACCAGCAGCAGTTCCTTCAGGGCTACCTGTCGGTGAACTTCTTGGGTCTGCACGCCAAATACGGCCTGATGCCAGGTGGCAACGTGCCTTCGGGTCCGAACCTGATCACAGCAGACAAAGCCGCTCAGGTTGTTGATCTGTCGGCCAAAGGCATCCGTTAATCGGCATGTCCGCACATCTGGGAACGGCGGATGTCGCCGTTCCCTCCATGCAGGGAGAACCGCATGAGTGACAGCACCCCACTCTCCAACGACGAGCGCCTTAAAACCGAGCCGTTCTTCGCCCGACAGATGAAACGACCCGAGCTAGGCGCGATTGCCGGTGTGGTCTTGGTCGTCATCTTCTTCTCGATCACTGCCGACGGCTCGATGTTTAGCCTGTCCGGCATTATGAATTTCATGACACCCGCCTCTCAGCTTGGCATCCTGGCCATTGGCGCCGCTCTGCTGATGATCGGCGGTGAGTTTGACCTGTCGATCGGGTCAATGGTCGCCTTTGCAGGTCTGTTCTTTGGCGTTTGTGTCGTCAATTGGGGGCTGCCGCTTGTTTTTGCCATCCCGTTGACATTTGCCTTTGCAGCAGCCGTTGGTGCGATGAATGGCGCAATCGTCATCCGCTCTGGCCTGCCAAGCTTCATTGTCACCCTCGCCTTCCTGTTTATCCTGCGCGGCCTGTCTCTTGTTGGGCTTAAGGCGGCAACCGGTGGCTCAACCCAGTTGCGCGGTGTCCGTGATGCCGTTGAAGGTGACTGGCTTGCTCCTATCTTTTCGGGCGACGCTTTGCAGGGTGTCTTTGGCTGGCTGGCGCAAAACGGTCTGGTGGCCACATTCAAAAGCGGCCTGCCCAAGGTGCCCGGCATCCCAGTGGAAATTCTCTGGTTTATCGTCATCGCCTTGGCCGCAACCTATGTCTTGCTGCGCACCCCTGCGGGCAACTGGATTTTCGCCTCGGGCGGCGACCGCAATGCGGCCTCAAACTCGGGTGTTCCGGTGGACCGCGTCAAGATCTCGCTGTTCATGCTGACCGCCTGCTGTGCGGCTCTGGTGGCGATCATCACCGTGATGGACGCGGGCTCGACGGATGCGCGTCGTGGGTTCCAGAAAGAATTCGAAGCCATCATCGCAGCAGTGATCGGCGGGTGTCTTCTGACCGGCGGCTATGGCTCGGCAATCGGCGCGTTTTTTGGCTCGATCATCTTTGGCATGGTTGTCATTGGCCTGACCTACACCGACTTTGATCAGGATTGGTTCCAGGTCTTCTTGGGCGGCATGCTGTTGATCGCCGTTCTGTTCAACAACGCGATCCGCAAGCGCGTGACAGGAGAACGCTAAGATGACTGTAGATAGCACATTCCATCACGGCGACCCGTCCTCAGCTGAACCGATCCTGCGCATGCAGAACATCGAAAAGCACTTTGGCAACATCATTGCTCTGGCGGGGGTCAGCTTTGACGTGCGTCCGGGCGAATGCCACTGTCTTCTGGGTGACAACGGCGCGGGCAAATCGACCTTCATCAAAACCATGTCGGGGGTGCACAAACCCACCAAAGGTCAGATCCTGTTTGACGGAAAACCCATGGATTTCGCGACACCGCGGGATGCCATGGAGGCCGGTATCGCCACCGTGTTCCAGGATCTTGCGATGATCCCGCTGATGAGCGTGACCCGCAACTTCTTTATGGGGCGCGAGCCAATCAAGGGCAAAGGGCTGTTGAAGCGCTTTGACGTGGATCAGGCCAATGCGGTGACCATGGACGAGATGCGCAAGATGGGCATCAACCTGCGTGGTCCGGATCAAGCGGTGGGAACATTGTCAGGCGGTGAACGCCAGACCGTTGCCATTGCCCGCGCGGTCTATTTCGGCGCCAAGGTACTGATCCTCGATGAACCGACCTCGGCTTTGGGTGTGCGCCAGACTTCGAATGTTCTGGCCACCATCGACCGCGTTCGCAAGCAGGGCATTGGCGTGGTCTTCATCAGCCACAACGTGCGCCATGCTTTGGCTGTTGGCGACCGGTTTACCGTTCTCAACCGAGGCAAAACCCTAGGCACTGCGAGCCGGGGCGACATCTCTCCCGAAGAGCTTCAGAATCTCATGGCCGGTGGACAGGAGATGGCTCAGCTCGAAGGATCGCTTGGCGGCACAGTCTAAAACCATCGCCAGCGCCGTTATTGGCGCTGGCCTGCTAAACTCTCCGATCAAACAGGAGAGCCAATCGCGTATTTCACCTCCCTGAAACACAGCGTATCTGCCTATGAGATCAGACCTCCGACCTGACCTCATAGGCCTTTTGCGACTTAAGAAGGCACCACATGACACAACCTTTCCAATTGGCCGCCTGCGCCGAAATGCTTTGGGCCGATAAACCGATTGAGTGGCGCGCAGCGCGGTTGACCGAGATGGGATTTGGTGTGGGCCTGTGGAATTGGCCTGATCACGATCTAGATAAACTTGAGGCTGTCGGCGCCGACTACACCATCATGAATGGTTATTTGCAGGGGCGTCTCGAGGATGATGAGGGGGCCGAGTTGCTGTTGGCCTCGGCGCGCGAGACCGCGCAGGTGGGCAAACGGCTCGGCGTGGACCGGCTGAACCTGCATGGCACCGGGCTTGGTGATGGCGGCATTCCGATTTGGCAGCACGAGACCGTGACCGGCCCTATGTGGCTGAAGGCACGCGATACCCTGAACCGGATCTGTGATCTGGCCGAAGAGGAGGGTGTCGTTTTCACCTTGGAAAACCTCAATTTGCTGGATCATCCTGGCTGCCCCTTTGGCACCACGGCGGATGTTCTGGCCTTGGTGTCGTCAATCAACCGCCCACAGCTGCGCATCAATCTGGACCTGTATCACTCCCAGATTGGCGAAGGCGATCTGATCCGCTGGTGCGAAAAATGTCTGCCCTGGATTGGTGAGGTGCAGGTGGCGGACAATCCGGGCCGGTGTGAGCCGGGCACCGGAGAGATCAACTATGCCGCTGTTGCGCGGGCGCTGAACGACATGGGCTATCGCGGCCCCGTTGGAATGGAAGCTTTTGCGCAATCGTCCTCTGATGCCGCACTCGAGGCCTTTCGCGCGGCCTTCACACTCTAAAAGAAAACCGCCGGGCAACACGTTGCCCCGGCGGTTCCATCTATTTCTTAAGAGTTTCTGCCATTTGGCTATGCAGCTCCTCTTGCCAGCTGTCGACACGTTCCCGGACCCGCGCAACAAATGCATCGTTTTGATGAAGTGGCACACCCACCTCATGCGCATCTGACATTTCGATCATTGTCTTTCGGTCGGCTTCGTCAAAAAAACGTATCGCCTTATCCGCCGTGTCGCGATCATGCCCCAGTGCCTCCAGAACGGACCGGCTCATGCGCAATGAACTATCATAGGTTTCGCGTATGATGTCCCGGCATCCATAGGCCCAAAGATCATATACATGATCTCGGTCCATCGCCCGTGCGATCACATGCACCTTGGGGAAATTCAGGCTTACGTATTTCACGATCTCATCGATCTTTTCCCGATCATCAATCGCAACAATGAGAACCCGCGCCTCTGCGATCCCAGCGGCGTGCAATAGGTCAGGCCGCGACGCATCCCCAAAGTAATGCTTCAATCCGAAGCGTTTCAGTACTTCCAACCGATGCGAACTGTAATCCATGACGGTGGTATCATACTGCGCGGCCGCCAGAACTCGGTTGATCACACCGCCGACACGCCCAGCGCCGGCAATAATGATCTTGCGTCCATCCGGCATTTCATCCGCGTCACGTTCCTGTTCAACCGAATATCGCGGTGCAATGACCTTGTCGTACAGGATGAACAGGCCCGGCGTGAGCAGCATGGAAAGCGCTACAACCAACAAGAGCTGATCCGCCAGAGCGGGTGGCAAGACCCCGTTGGCTACAGTGAAGGACAGCAACACAAATCCAAATTCACCAGCCTGCGCCAAACCCAAGCCAAAGAGCCATTTGTCCGCCCCTTCAAGCCGAAAAATGCGGGCCAAGATCAAAAGCACAAAGGCTTTCACCGCAATCAGACCAAGGGTCAGCCCCAGGATCGCGCCAAAGTTTTCAAACAGCAGGGCAAAATTGATCCCGGCCCCAACGGTCATGAAAAACAGCCCGAGCAAGAGACCTTTAAACGGATCGATGTCACTTTCCAGCTCATGGCGGTATTCCGAGTTTGCCAGCACCACCCCCGCGAGGAATGTCCCCAATGCCGGTGACAACCCGACCAACGACATCAACACAGCGATCCCGATCACAAGCATCAGCGCCGCCGCAGTGAACAGTTCACGCAAATTGGCTTTGGAGATGAAACGGAACAAGGGGCTGGTCAAAAGCGATCCGACGACCAGAACCACGCCCACAGATGCCAGCGTAACCAAAGCGGTCTGCCATCCATTCAGGCCCGCAACCAAACTAAGTTCAGGTCCATGATCTCCGCCCTCAGCTCCGTGGCTGGCCCCATGTGCTAGTGCGTCTTGCAATTCGGGCACCGCCAGAAGCGGGATCAAGGCCAGCATGGGAATGACAGCAATGTCCTGTGTCAAAAGAACCGAAAACGAGCTCTGCCCCCCGTCCGACCGCATCAACCCCTTTTCACCCAATGTTTGCAAAACGATCGCTGTCGAGGACAGCGCCAGAACCAATCCAACAGACAGGGCGATGCTCCAGGGATGACCAAACGCCATGGCAACGCCCATCACGATCAATGTCGTCAGGCCAATTTGGCCTCCGCCTAAGCCGATCAAGCGGGCGCGCATCTCCCACAACCGGCGGGGTTCAAGTTCGAGCCCCACGAGAAACAACATCATCACGACGCCAAACTCAGCGAAATGCTGAAGCGAAATCACGTCAACATGCAGCACACTCAGCAGAGGTGAAATCGCGATGCCAGCAATCAGATAGCCAAGCACCGACCCCAACCCAAGCGCCGTCGCTATGGGCACGGCGATCACACCCGCCACCAAAAAAATGAAACTGAGTAGTAGAAATCCGGTCATGCGTACGCCCCTCGCCACATCGTGTTTGATGAAAAGGTTAATCTGCGAAACACTTTAGAGATAGAGGGCTCAGCCAACAGTATTACCTGCATTTTTGCACATAAATTCCCAATATTCATGACGACACCGCAATTTCGATCAAAGAGACCTTAGCGGGAAAACCAGCCAATTCGCGCCCATGTGATCAATTGGTCGTGGCACTTATCCAAGGGCCGCTATATCGTAACCTCAGGGGATGCAGTAACGACTTCAGGACATTTAGGATGCGTTTGATCCGACAGGCGATTTTCGGGCTGATGATGTGTCTTCCCAGTGTGGGTCATGCCGAAACTGCGTTCTCCCTTGAGGTTCAGGCTTCGCAAGATCCAAGTTTAGAATACTTGGTTCGCTCCACCGTACTGAGCGCTCAGGTATTGGATGAACCCGACATCACCGCGCAGGATATCGTGGCCGCGGCCCAAGCCGACTATGCCCGTATTGTAGAGGCGCTTTATGCAAAGGGCTATTACGGGCCTGTTGTTCGCATCCGCATAGATGGGCGTGAGGCAGCATCTATCCTACCACTTGCAACACCAACGCAGGTGTCGCGGGTTGAAATCAATGTTGACCCCGGCCCCGCTTTTCAATTTGGCACAGCAAAAATCGGACCTTTGCCCAAAAGCTCAGTGCCACCCGAAGGTTTTCAGCCGGGCAAACCCGCTCTGGCAGGAGAAGTGCGTTCAGCTGCTGTTGCAGCGATTTCAGATTGGCGCGAGACGGGTCATGCAAAAGCTCAGCTTGGTGCGCAATCCGTTGTTGCCCGGCACGATGCGGAACGCCTTGATGTGACTTTGCGTGTAGATCCGGGCCAGCGACTCCAATTTGGCATTATCAGCGTCACCGGAGAAACCCGCGTACGTGGGTCTCGTGTGCGCCAAATCGCGGGTCTTCCCCAAGGCGCGCTGTTTCGCGCTTCAGACGTTGACGAGGCCGCCCAGAGATTGCGGGCCACCGGTACGTTTCGGTCTGTTCAGGTGGTCGAGGCAGAGACGGCCAATCCTGATGGCACCTTGGACATGACTCTTGATGTTGTGGATCGCAAACGACGGAGATTGGGGTACGGAGCAGAGCTCTCATCTACAGAAGGTGGCACGCTTTCGGCCTATTGGCTACACCGCAATCTCTTGGGCGGGGCCGAACGTTTTCGGTTTGACGCTGAGATTAGCCAGCTTGGCGGTCAATCGACCGGGGGCGCAGATGCTTCGATCAAAGCTCGGCTGGACAAGCCAGCGGTGCACGGCCCCGATACCGCACTGTTCGTCTTGGGCAGCCTCGATTACCTTGATGAACCCAGCTTTCGCGAACGAAAAATCAGTCTGGGATTTGGTGTCTCGCAAAAGTTTTCAAAGGCACTGATTGGTGAAGTCGGTCTGTCTGTCACACGCACGGAAATCACTGATCTCTTTTTACCTGTCACAGCCAGCGGTTCGCACCCAAAGCGCACCATCAATTTTGTAAGCCTGCCAACCGCGTTAACCTGGGATACGCGCGATGTTGCACTGAATGCCACATCGGGTATCTATGCCAAACTTCAATTGGAGCCCTTCTCTGGATCCGACAACACAGGCAATGGGGCTCAGCTCAAATTCGATCTGCGCGGCTATCACGCAATCGGTCAAACATCAGACACGGTGTTGGCAGGGCGGTTTCAACTGGGTGCTCTGGCCGGACCGCAAGCCGCCGATGCCCCCCCAGCGTTTTTGTTTTACTCTGGTGGTGGCGGCTCTGTGCGGGGTCAGCCCTATCAATCTTTGGGCATCACCCAAGGCACGGCAACGCTTGGGGGTCGCAGTTTTCTTGGCTTCTCTGGCGAGCTAAGACAGGCCGTCACCGATACAATCAGCGTCGTTGGCTTTGCCGATGCCGGATACATTGGCAGCGAAAGCTTTGCTGACGGCAGTGGAAGCTGGCATTCCGGGGCTGGTCTGGGCCTGCGATATGACACATCGATTGGCCCCATTCGATTGGATGTCGCGGCACCTGTGAGCGGATCAACGGGCAGTGGCATTCAATTCTACATTGGGATCGGACAGGCGTTTTGATGCGGGTTATTTGCTTTTGTCTTTGTCTGATATGGCCCATTTCGCTTGGTGCACAGACCACCGATGACGACCGTGGCTACATTCAAGCCTTGCTTGAGGACGCTCTGTCAGGAGACGGGCGAAAAGTTCAGATCACCGGATTTGCCGGTCTTTTGAGTTCCCGTGCGACCATCGAAAAGATCACCATCGCGGATGAGGCAGGCGTCTGGCTGACCATGACGGATGTCGCCATGATCTGGGAGCGCACAGCTCTTCTTTCGGGTGCCCTCACCATAGACGAAATCAGTGTTGGGGCGCTCTCTCTTCCTAGATTGCCCATTCCGGTGGCATCTACCCCGTCACCAGAGGCCAAAACCAGTTTTGCCTTGCCAGAGTTACCTGTGTCAGTGACGCTTAAAAAACTGTCCGTGGAGCGGGCGGATCTCGGTGCTGAAATTCTCGGTCAGTCCGCACAGATTTCTGTCAATGGATCTGCTCAGCTATTAGGCGGAGAGGCTCAGGCAAGCCTAGCCCTTCTGCGCAAGGACAAGGGGGGATCTATTCGGTTCGTAGGGGGATATTCCACTATTTCCAATGTGCTGGATCTTGATCTGGATATGCAAGAACCGCGCAACGGATTGCTGTCGACTGCCCTGGGACTGGTCGGCGCACCAAGTATTGATCTAACTCTAAAAGGATCGGCACCAATCGATGCCTTTCGCGCCGATATGCGGCTCGCAACCAATGACCAAGATCGGCTGTCAGGTGTGGTCACCCTAGAAACCGACGCGGATGGTGGCACACAACGTGTACTCTTGGATGTCTCCGGTGATATTTCGCCTCTTGTTCCAGACCAGTTCCACGCCTTTCTGGGCAACAATGTTGAGCTGACCGTTGCCGCCAACCGCGACGTAAATGGGGCTCTTCAACTCGACAATCTAAACCTCGCAGCCCGAGCCCTCACTCTAACCGGCACGGCGAACATTTCAGCCGATGGCTGGCCGCAAAGATTTGACTTTTTCGGCAAACTTGCCTCTCCCGATGGACCGCCGTTGTTGCTCCCCCTGCCGGGACAAGAGCTTTACATCGATCAGGCGGATTTCCTGCTCAGTTTCGATGCAGCTCAAGGGGAGCTTTGGCGGCTGAACAGTGAAGTCAAAAATGCCAGGCAAGGGAACCTTTCCACTGCGTATCTATCCCTCTCCGGTGTCGGGAAGATCGCACAGGCAACACAGGACGTGTCGGGTGATATAGCTTTGGCTGCACTTGGCGTCGACTTTGGTCAAGAAGCGCAGAACGCAGCATTTGGTCCGGCTATCAAAGGTAAGCTGCGCTTTGATTGGCGAAAGAACACCCCACTGTCGTTTAGTAATCTGGACTTCTCCGGGATTGGGTACGGTTTGACCGGCGGGGTGACCATTTCAGGCCTTACCGATCTCGCTCCGATGGTGGCAACTGATCTCAAGTTAGAAGCGTTAGATCTAGAACAGTTCAGCGCCCTGACACCCTTAGATCTTTCAGGCGCGGCCGATCTCGCCATCAAAGGGTCGATCCACCCCTTGCTCGGAGCCTTTGATCTCACCTTCAACGGGCAAACCCAAGACCTCGCCACAGGTGTGGCACAGCTTGATCCCGTGCTAAACGGCCCGGGTATATTGGAGTTAGGTGTCCTGCGTAACGGCGAGGGGACACGAGTCATGCCGCTCTCCATCGCAACCGAGAGCGCCCGAATTGTCGGTGATGTGCATCTTGCTCAGGACAATAGCTACGCGCGGGTCAGTGTCGAGTTGGACGACATGTCCTTGGTTGTGCCAGAGCTATCCGGCGCGGCCTCAATTCTTGTTGAAGGCAAACAGACAGGTGAGGACTGGAACATTGACCTGGCAAGCACCCTGCCCGCGGATAGTCGGTTACAGTTTTCCGGCATTGTCACGAAACTGAACGCAATCTCAGGAAAAATCACCGCCCGGATCGGTCGCCTCGCTGCTTTGTCTCGTTTGGTAAATCAAAACCTACAGGGGCGCGCCGACCTTTCTCTCTCACTCTCGGGCGCGCTGGACACCCAGCACTTCACGTCCAAAGGCACCGCGGAAATTCAATCCCTCCAAATTGGCAACCCAACGCTCGACCCGTTTCTTACCGGCCAAAACCAAGTCGCCTTTGATGCCAAATTATCGCCGAAAGGTGAGATCCGAATTGAAACTCTCTCTCTCTCCGGGCCGCATCTGAACGGCACGGTTTCAGGGATAGTTTCCACGACGCAGAGCAACCTAGATCTTGATCTGCGCGTGACAAATCTGGGGCTCATTGCTCGGGAAATCTCGGGGCCAGCCAGCATAACGGGCAATGCGGCACATACAGGTGGCGATTGGCGTATCGCGCTATCAGGCAGTGGGCCCGGTGGCATTACTCTATCCGCGCAGGGGGCCGCACACCAAGATTTTGGGCACATCTCTCTAACCGCCAATGGTCGCGCACCTTTGGCGCTTGCCAATCGTCGCCTTGCACCTCGTTCGCTGGGTGGAACTGTCGAGTATGATCTGGCGATCAATGGTCCCCCGGCTTTGCAGTCGCTGTCTGGCACTGCCAAAACACAAGGCGCCCGCCTCTCGCTCCCCGCGCTTCGGATGGTCCTTGATGACCTCACGGCCCAGGTATTCCTAACCGGCAACGAAGCCCAGATCTCGTTGGACACGCAACTTCCTGACGGCGGTTCGCTTCGTGTCGACGGCCCCATCAACCTTGCCGCTCCGTTCAACGCCAATCTGACGGCCCAGCTGCGAAACGCCATTCTGCGCGACCCAACGCTCTTTGAGACCTCTGCAAATGGAGATCTTACTCTAACGGGCCCATTGACCGGCGGCGCCCGCATTGGTGGGCAAATCAATCTTGGCCTTGTTGAACTGCGCATACCGCAGATTGGACCAAGCTATGCGAGCCTTGCAGGCCTCAAACATCTCAACACGCCAGCGGATGTTCAGCGCACGCTTCGCTTTGCGGGCCTAAGCCAGTCTTCGCAAGAAACGGCATCATCTGTCGCAAACTTCCCGATTGATCTGAATATCCTTGCCACCAATCGGATCTTTGTCCGCGGTCGCGGGCTAGACGCCGAGCTTGGGGGATCCCTACGCCTTACTGGAACAACACAAGATATCGTTCCCGTCGGGCAATTTGACCTAATCCGCGGCCGGCTTGATCTGTTGCGCCGCAGACTTGAACTGACAGAAGGTTCCGTCAGCCTAAGGGGCAGTTTTGACCCTCAGCTGAATTTCGCGGCCACCACACAGGTTGACGGCACCGATATTACTATTGGGCTGTCTGGGCCGGCATCCGAACCCGATCTCAAGGTGACTTCCAGCCCAGAGTTGCCACAGGATCAGGTGTTGGCTCTGTTTCTGTTTGGCCGAGATGTCACAAGCCTGTCTGCGTTGCAGGCTGTGCAACTTGCCGGTGCGATCCGCACCTTATCCGGGCAAGGTGGTCTCGGTCTGACCCAGCAAATCCGTGGCGGGTTGGGGCTCGACGATCTCGACATTGGTACTGATGACAGTGGCACAGCGCAGGCCCGTGTGGGCAAATACATCTCGGACAACATCTATACAGATGCGACGATCAACAGCGCGGGAGACGCACAAATCAATCTCAATCTGGACATCAACCAGAACCTCACTCTACGCGGGCGTGTCGGTTCATCCGGTGAAACCGGTGTCGGTATCTTTTTTGAGCGCGACTATTAAGCTGGCATCTGCTGGATGTTGACCTGAGCACAAGCAGCACGAGCGATGTCACAAAGGTGGGTATGGTGCGTGAGATAGATCACCTGCCCCACTTGCGCGATCTCTGACAACAGCTCAAAAGCCGCCTGAGCACGATCATCATCAAAGCTTTCCATGATGTCATCTGCAACGAATGGAACTGGCCCATGTGCCTGCACAAATTCATGATACCCTGCGATCCGCAACGCCAGATACAATTGCGCCCGTGTGCCTTCTGATAAGGCATCCGCATCTTTGGATCGCCCGTCCTGCGTCATCGCAACAAGCACATCGCGCGCGCCATCCGGTTGTGCGACCAATCCACTATAGGCACCTCGCGTCAGATGCACAAAGGCATCCGAGGCGCGGGTGAGCATGCCACTGCGGTGCGTATCGCGGTACCGTCGCATAAGATCATCCACGGTGCGCAACCCCATGCGCAACTGCAGATAGCGGCGTGTGCGCTCTTCAATCTCCAGCAAAAGAGTTTGTCGCTTCACCATCAGAAGCGCAATTTCATCATCGCCCCCCACCGCCGCAAGGCTGGCTTCGGCTGCGCGAAACTGAGCATGCGCCTCTTCACGCGCACTGTGCAGCGCCTCCAGCTCATGTTGTAAGGCCATTGATCTTGCATCAAGGCTGTCGGCATCGACCTCTTCCATTCGGGATTGCGCCTCGTCAATCTTATCGACACGCAGCTGTTGGCAAATGTCGTCCTCCAGCTCGGCAATTGACGCGTCCAACAACCGCTGTTCTCGGATCTTTACCAGAATATCTCGGCAGTCGGTCCACCCCTTTACACCTAAAAACAAAGACATTTCAGCAACCAGAGACTGGTGCTGGTGTGCTTCGGTTTCGGTTGTGCGCAACTTGTTTTGTGCCGTTTGAAGATTGTCCGATTGCGCCTTGAAGAGGGTTTCGTTGGATTTGGCCACTTCCAAGCGTGTGTTCAGTTCCGACCAAACCGGATCCGCGCCAAGAGTATCGGCAAAAGCATCGAGCACGGAATTGAACTTTTTCTGATCCCCACGCATCGCGGTTACTCGGTGCTCAAGGTCGCGCTGTTTTTCATCTAGCCCACGCAAGACATCCAACTCATCAAGCACAGATGCCACCGCTGCGACGGGTCGGTCCGCAAACCACAAATCTTGCGTAGCCGCCTGCCAGTCAACACGCCATTCTTCCAAGGCTCGCTGCGCAAGGTGCAGCGCCTGTTTTCTGCGCGCATTCATAACTTCAGCCTCGGTGACCCGCTCGCCCAGCGCATTCAGAGTTGCAGCCTTATCAGCATGTGCCTGTGCAAACTCGATCAGAACAACCAGTCCCGATGTGTCCGGCACCTGGCACCCGACAATGTCCATTGCCTGTTTAAGATCACGCGTGGCGTCCTGAAGCTGCGCGAGGGCCAACTTCTCTTCATTCCGCGCCTCATCAAGAGCCAACTGTCCACTCTGCGCCAGTTTGGCCGCTTCGATCCAACGCCGAAACGCGCCAAGTTCCATGTCAGGGGAAAAGGATTGAGAGACGCCGGTCACCAGCTCCCGAAGCTGCTCTTTAAAGGTCTCCGACATCGCTTTTGCGTGTTCGTAGGTCTGCTGAACCTCGGCCTGCTCTTTTTGCACCAAGGTAAGCCTGCGGCCTGCGTCAACAGATTGCTCAGCGCGGATCAAACGTTCCGCAAGACCCTGAGCGGTCTGATCGTCCAAACGCATGGACCTTTCAAATCGTTGTGCGCTTTCAGGTGTGAGATCAGACAGATGTGCCGCCCAGGCCGCTTCTCGCAAGCTCCGGGCCTCTGCGGCCTGATCCGGGCTCACGTCGTCATGACGGTGATACGAGGTGAGGGATTGTTCAATGCTCTGAACCTCTCGCATTTTTTGCGAAAGTGCCCGCTCAAGCTCTTTCAGCTCCTCTTGATTTTCATCCAGCTGCCGCTGAAGCCGGTCTAGCCGTTCAATGTCAGGCAAAGTCAGCTCAAGCACAGCACCCTGCCAGGGTGCCAGAGCTTGCAAAGCACGGGTCAGATCGGCCAAACGACTTTGGTGTTTATGACGTGCCAATTGAAGCGCTGCACTGGGGTCTTTCGCCCGGATCGACGCGAGAACCTTGGTCAACCCGCCAATGTCGGCCCCTCCGCCAGACTGCGCTTTCAACCTCTGTTTTAGCTCTGCCAAACCCTGTGACGCCGCCGTAAGTTCCTCTTCAGCCACACCAACGGCCGCATCCAATCCAGTCCGCTTCTGTATCAGTTTGCGCAATTCGTCTCGGACCGGCGTTTGCACCAAGATATCACCGGGCCGCGCTCCGCCCTGCCCCAAAGACTGCAACCTAGATGCGATTTGAAGCTCCAACCCTGCCAAGGCCTCCTGCCGTCTCGGCAGATCTTGCAGCGCGGTATCTGCGGCAGAAAACAGAACCTTGGCCGTTTCAAACTGTGGCTGAACGGCCAACACCTCGGGATCCCGTTGGATCTGATCTAATCTTTGTTTGGCCTCAACAACCGCACGGCGATCTCGTTCCAGACCCGTGGTCAACGTCGTGTGCAGCCTGTCGGTATCTTCCAGATTATCCAGCCAGACCTGTGGGGGTTCGGGCAGGTCGCGCAGATCTGTGAGCTGTCCTTTGAGGCGTTTGAGGCGGCCAAGTTTGGGCAGTACCTCTTGCATGCGACCAACAGCAACCTGGGCGGCTTGGCGTTCTTCCCAATCTTTCCGAGCCATCTCCCAGTGCTCTTGCGCCTCATCGCGGGCTTTGGTCAGTCGCGCATATTCTGGTGCGGCGACGTCCCTCTCTTTGATCCGCGCCTCGATCTCATCAAAGTCCTGCCGCAACTCCTTCAGAGCACCTTTGCGCCCCGTTGCATTCAGGAACTGATCTGCTTCGGCCCTCATACCATCAAGCTGTGCGGCGACATCGGTCAGCCCGGCCCCAGCCTGAAACAAAAGTTCACCAAGATCACCCTGACTGGCAAGAATGCCTGCCCCGCCCTGATCCAGCGTATCACGGTTCAATGAAAACATTGCAGAGTAGGCGTCTCGATCCAATCCGCGCAGAGCATTCGCCAATTGGGCTTCGGGCACCACTTTGCCCTGTGTGTCTTGCAGCGATCCATCGCGTCGCTTCAACCGGATCAAACTCAGTAAGTTACCCTCGACCTCAAGCTGCGCCCCCAATTGCATGTGTTTGTAGTCATGCACAAAGTTCATGTTGCTGCGCACAGGGATCTGAAACAAGAGGTCAAGCCATGCCGACCAGAAGGTTGATTTCCCGGCCTCGTTTGGTCCGCAAATGACATGCAGATCTGGTGCATTTTGCGAAGGAGGGGCAAACGCAAGCCCCGTCTCGGTGAACTTACCATACCGTGTCAGATCAAGACGTGTCAGTCGCATCAGCTGTCTGTCTCCAACCGGCTTAAAATGTCCTGCGCCCCTTGCTGAGCCAATTTTGTCAGACCCGAGGCTTCTTGGGCCTCGTCGTCGCCAAACATGCCCCGAAGGGCGGTTGGAAGATGGCGTCTTAGAGCGGCGTAATCCGCTCGCCCATCCGACGGCCCCTCTTGCTCCAACAACTCAAGCAGTTCGCCCACTGCGCCAACTGGGGGGGTGGCCTCGGGCACTTTCAGCCCGAGCTCAATTTTGTCTATCCAAACTGTACCCAGCTGTTCGGCAACAACCTGCGCTTCCGCAAAAAGCAGGTCTTGGTCGCGTCTGGCCCGCCAATACAGAGAACTTGCCCCTCGCACATCAATCCGCAAGATCAAATGCTCGGCCTCAAAATCGCGACGTGCCTGCCTGATGGTTCTTTGAAGCGCATCAAGCAAATCTGACCACAGCTCGATGCCATCACAGGGTAGGTCCACGCGCTCGAACTGCGCCGCACCAAGGCACCTCTCGCTTAAAGTCATCTCGCCGTTGTCGGCAACCGAAACCAGAGTGACCGACTTCTGACCGGCTTCGCCAATGTCCCTGCCCTGCGGAATGCCAGGCATCACTACCGTTGTTTGTCCTTCATAGACTTTTCGCACATGGATATGGCCCAACGCCCAATAGTCGAACCCCATGGCCTGTAGGTCCGGCAATGTGCAGGGCGCATAGAGATCGTGACCCGCTGCGCCTCCCAATGAGGTGTGCAGAATTCCAAGATTAAATGCACCGGCTACCGGCGCTTTGAATTTGGGCAAAAGGCTGTCTGGTGCATGTGGCTGGCGAAAGGAAATGCCATGCACCGCAACAGGGTGACCATTCCAATTCGTAGACACAACTTCGGCCCGACCGCCGAACACTTTTACCGAGCTAGGCAGTTCAAGCTCGGTGGTGATTTTCGACATGGCATCGTGATTGCCCCGGATCAGGTAAACTTCGACCCCAGCTTCATCCAATCGGCGCATTTCCTGCGCCAGAAACCGCGCGGTCTTCATCGAGGTTTGAGCGCCGTCGTAAAGATCACCCGCAATCACAAGAGCCTGCACCTGTTCTGACAGGCAAAGATCCACGATGCGGCGCAAAACTTGACGGGTTGCGTTCCCGACCAGATCGGCCAGTCCTTGTTCACGCATGGCCAGAGATTTCAGCGGCGAATCCAGATGGATATCGGCTGTGTGCACAAATTTAAACGCCACGCTCTGCCCCTTGTTCTTCAGCGACGGGATTGTGCGGCGCGGCATGGGTGAGGTCAACCAACAGGCGTCTTTTGTCTCGTCTTAGCGAAGAAAATCAATGATGGGACAATCCGGTCGCTCGTCGCCGTTACAACACTCTACGAGATCGGACAGCGTGTCATGTAGGGACTGTAGTTCGCGTTGCTTTGCACGAATTTGCTCAAGCCGATTTGAGGCAAGCGCTTTGACATCCGCACTGCTGCGGTTCTGGTCCTGATACAGACCTAGCAGTTCGCGGCAGTCATCTATGGAAAATCCAAACTCGCGCGCGCGACGGATAAACACCAACTTGCGAACGGAAGCAGGATCATAGCTGCGATATCCCGAGGCCGTTCGTGATGGAGCCTCAACAAGACCTATCTCCGAATAATAGCGTACTGTTTTCACCGGCAACCCTGCTTCCATTGCCGCAGCGGAAATATTCATCAGCTCAAACCTTCCAGTTTATGGAAAGATAGCAATCCGAATGGTTCATCGCAAGATGACCAAATCGCTTTTGTTGCCCACGCACAGATAACGAAAATTTCCTCACATATTTTGCTAATTTGCAGGAAAAAGTTGACAGTTTGCCCGGAAAGCACCTTAAGACTGTATATTGCACCTCTCGCAAGACAACCATAACACCGTGCAAACATCGGCCTTTGAGCGAACTTTGAACCTCGCTCGGTCTGGTGTGATATAGGACAGCAGAAGATTACGAATGCCCACTTCATTGGAAATTCTAAAATTTATAGAAGGGTTGCGTCTAAAGAAGGCACGCGCTCTTGCGCTGTATTTGTTCTTATCCCCCGGACGGACGCATCGGAAAGACAAGGTTCTGGACCTGCTCTGGCGCGACTCGGACACGACGAAAGCCAATAACTCTTTTCGCCAAACCATTCGAAAAATTCGCGTCACTGCGGAAACGGAGGAGATTGATCTTCCATTGGTCACGGACCGTGGCGAAATCTCAATGGACCTCCCGAAAGAATGGGATCTAGTAGGAGAGATTTCCGCTGGATTTGAAAATCCGGACCACTTCGGCGCTATTTCCCAAGCGCTTCAGGTGTTTTTTGATGTATTGGACCTGTGCCTCAATCTCTCTGACAGTTTTGACAGCTGGGTCAATGTAACGCGCGCGCAAACGATCACACGTTTGCAAACCCTCAGCGAACCGATTGTGACAGGTCCTCAATCCGAGTTTACATATCGGGTTGCAACCTTTCTCACAGAGCTTGATCCCTATAACGAATCCTGCATTCGCGCGATCATGACCTACCACTGGCACAACAATGCGTCCGCAGCTGCGCTGGACACCTATAACCATCTCTATGAATACCTAGATGTTCACTTTGATCAGGAGCCGGAAAGCGAAACCATTGAATTGCTTGCGGCGATTAAAATGGATCCTGACGGTGGTGCAAAAAGCCCAACACCCGAACCCCGGCAAATATTGACCTTGGTGGTTGAAAGTATAGAGGCCCGCGAGGCTTCGGCGCATGATGCCAGTTTTCAGCGTGCTTTTGTCGACGACCTAACCATGCGCTTGAGCCGGTTTCGCGAATGGAACATCGCCGACACGCCTCCCAATCATTCCGAGTACCACATCGTATCTCTGGCGCTTTTTTCCTTTGGCGACGGCTATTCGCTTTCGGTCAATGTTCGACCTGCCGATAGCGAGAAACCGCTTTGGTCGGAGATCATCGAAGCCCCACAGACAAGGTGGAACGACAAGGCCCGTCGTGTCTTGTTTAACGTAGCAAATGCTCTGCGTGTCGCGGTTGCGGATCGGAAAGGCGCAACCGATCAAAATGCAATCTATGATCAATGGTTGCGATCACTGGCACTGATCGGCACCTGGACCCATGAAAATGTGGTACAAGCTGTGTCACTGCTCACTGAGATCACCCAACAAGCCCCGACGTTTGGCGCCGCGCATGCGGAACTGGCCGGGATCTATAACATCCAGCATATTCTGCGACCTGGCACATACCAGTCGGAAGAGATCAAGTCATCCGCCCTGCATCACGCCTTGGAAGCGGTCAACATCGACTCTATGGACACTCGCGCATATAGGGTGTTGGCTTGGTGTTACTGTCACAAGTCCGACTTTGATTTGGCAGAGTTTCATTTCGATCAAGCCCTGCTGCTCAACCCACAAAATCCACATTCTTTAGCGTCCAGTGCACTGGGCTTTGCCTTTTCCGGCAATCTTGACCGTGCACGGGAACTGATTGGTGATGTTGCCCGTCTTCCGGACACCATGGAAACGTTCCATTTGACCTATCTGGCGGCTTCAAACTATTTGACTGGAGCCTATGAGACAGCTCTTGAGCAATGTATCGCAGGCCCAGACCTGATGATCACGGTCGGCGGATGGCATACAGCATGTTTGGCAAAGCTGGGGCGGACAGAAGAGGCCCGGGCACAGCTGGATCTGTACGTCGCAAAAATCGCAAAAACGTGGTACAGCGACGCTGCTCCTACGGCCCCAAATGTCATCGACTGGTTTGTGTCGTGTTTTCCCTTGCGGCGCGCCGCCGCGCGGCAGGATCTTCTCGCAACCCTGCACGCGCTTATTGCGCAAGATGGAGCCTCGCCAGAGACGTCAGTTACACATCTGCGTGATGTAGATTCCAACCGACCGGTGGAAAGCTGAGACGGGCGAACTCAGGATACGGACCATATCTTGCTCCGCTGGATCTTCTGCGTCATCTTCCAGATCGGGCAAGGGCCCAAACTTCTCAGCAACAAGCTTAAGCAGACCGTCCTGAGTGGCCTGAGGCAGGGGAGCGCCATCTTCATCACGGAATTCGGTAACCACGGACGATAGGATCGGGTTGAAGTATTCTTTCATCAACATCCGGTCCAGAGCATAGGTCAGTGGAGGTTGGAAGCCACTCTCTTTCCCACGGGCCAAGAACAAGGATTGCTTGTGTGCCAAAGCCCCTGTTGCGGGAACCACCAGTTTGCGAACATTCACATCCGCTTCGCCTGACGCCTTGGTACGCTGATCATATTCTAGTTCAATTGTGGTATTGTCCCAGATCTCTTGCAGCGCAGGATCGTCAGCGGTGTGACCGGGAGGGCCCTGAACCATCATCGCCTTCTTGATACGATCAACCACTTTCTTGTAGGCATCACTGCCGCGTTCGAGCGGAGGCTTCTTCGACAGCTCAACCAATGTTTTTCCGATGTATTCAACATTCAGAGCCTCGCCCCGAACACCATTGCGCTCTGGAGAGCTGTCAATTGTTTCATCTGCATGCAGATACAACATATCGTCGCTGTCGATCCGCTTGCCGACAATCACATAGTTTTCAATCATCACCCATCTCCTGCTATTTCAATGTTTCAATCAATTCCAAAAGAGATGCGGGATACACCACCTGGGAATCTCCCAGCCCCGCTACTGAATACTGAACATTGGTCATGGCCTGCTCAAGGGAACGTAACAGAAACAGGCTTCCGAGCGGACCAAACCGCCCGTTTTTCCCGTAAAGCTGGGCTTCAATCATAAAGACGAGGAAGATCGGGCAAGTTTCGATTTCCTCTGCGGTTACTTGCGATCCGAATTGAGCCGCAAATTTTGTCGTAAATTGCTCAGCAAGATGTTCTGCTTTTAGCTGTGCGGCCCAGACGTCAGGCAACCGGGCAATTGTCGCCTGCATAAACGGATCCTTTAGCATCACCGCCCCAGTTTCCTGCGCCGTCTGAGCGTCTAGTAGAGAGATATGGATCCCTTTGGGGTTGGCCAGAGTTGGAGAAAAGCTTGCACAAATACCCGTTTTTGTCCCTTCCGCCTCTGGGTCAAAAAACTTATTCCAATCCAATCTCCACTGCATTTCTTCTGTCTCGGAATAATCTGGATCAGGCAGGAGAAAGTCTCTCAGCCGCCGTGTACGGTCTGAAAATTTGTATTTCCGGCGCGGCAGGGCATGAAAGGCACGGAAGAGCCCGTGCATAAGCGATGTTTCATCAAGCGGGGCCGCAATGGATCGTTCCGATGGCGACATCGCCATCACTTCAGGATCGGCAAAGGTAGGGAGGAAATCATTCCAGATCAGGCGATGCCAGACAGTTAGAACATGCGCCCGCGCCTGAGCAAAAATCAAGACTTTAGCCTTGGGGTTACCAATGACCCGCTGCTGCAAATCCGGAGCAATCTGATCCACAACCGCGTTATGAAATTTCATCCAAATCACCGCAAGCCGGTGCAAGATCGTCGTGTCCCGGTTGCGGGGATCATGGAGCGCCCGCACGCTGTAATCCGCAGCCGTATGTGGCAGGCTCATCACCACCTTGGTTTCAACACGAAACTTATAGGTTTTGGGATCATAGAGATGCCGCGTCATCACCGGGCCGAGCCCATATATGGTTTCAAGCGTCAGCGGGTTCTCAATCAAATTGTACCGTGACGCGGCCCAAGTTTGATCATCAGACCTTTGAACCCCATGCCGGTCCCGCACATGAGGGATGTGAGACAGCGGCACGCTATTGCCCATGTCATGGCCAATGAGCTGGGCGAAGTATGTATACCCAGCAGGGATGTTAGCCTTGTCCTGTAGCGTATAATCTCGCCAGTCACGTGCGGCGAAATTGATCCCTGGCAGGCTATTGTGCGATTGCGTTTCACCTAAAGATGAAGCTGGGGTTTGGCTCACTGGGGTCTCCAATCAAGTCTTACATAAAGGCAGTTCCTGCGCCCTTGGTTTCGAACTGCCGCTCACCAACAAGATGACACCCCCAAACGCTTCGTTTACGGTTCTCAGGGGCGAGACGCGCAGTAAAATCTTCAAACTTTGGAAGTTCCCTTCCAGATGTGATGTCTTCGACCTGCGTCACAACCCGGCGTTTGGAGGGCATCTTGGCGTATTCCGACATGACCAAAACCGGGCATCGCGCAAGATAGCTCGCAATTTTCGCTTCGATCCGCGATACATCGAGGTCGATGCGGCCACTACGAGCCGCCATCACCTCCATCAGGTTCAGCTCCATCAGCATCGTCTCACGCAGGGCTTTTTCAATTGCCTCAAAGGCACAGGCCGAGGCACCAAATCCCAAAATTGGATCCTGATGTGCCACACTATGAGACCGTGATACCGCAACAAATACGTCACTCTTGTTGTCGATCAGCCAAACAGAGGTCTCGCGTTTCATTCCGGCGCCTTCACGCCATAGGTCCAGTTTTTGAGCAAATCCATGCGCTGCCATCCAGGCCTCTGGCACAGCTTTGGCCAAAGCACCTCCCCGCCACCATTGGGACACGTCCAACCGTTCGCGCGCTTCGTAAAATGCCAGAATTTTCGCCGCTTGGGGATCGGTGTGAGCCGCGATCCCATCCTGAGGTCGCCGAACTTCTTCTTCCACACCGGTCTCACGCATCTGTTCCAGAACGCGAATTTCTGCGGTTTCACTCAAACAACGCATCAATGCGCCCTCACGCGTCAGATCGAGCCCGCTAGCGGTTGCTCCAGAGAATAGTTGCGCTTGTAAAATGCTGAGCCCAGGAGCAAAAATCGACTCCCGCCAGTCCTGCCGCGCCCATTCCCAAATGAGCGGATCGCTTTGACCGGTAAACTTCATATTATATGACATCCAACTATATGTCCTTTTGGCGAAGGAAAAAATGCCGGTTGCTTTCGCAACAGACTAAACTCAAAAAAATCCACCACCATCCCAAGTACACCTCTGCCAGCGCGATGTGATTTTTGTGTGATAATTTTCGTCTATTCCGCGTTTCAACCCATCTTGAACCAGCAAAAAATGGCGATCGGCGCCCTCGCTCAATGCAGATGGACCGGGCCTCTGATCAGCCTGCCCCACAATTTAGCACTTGGTGCGCCACACCATCCCAAGTCGAATACTCATCGGCCTCTCATGGCCTGTCTTGACCCCGCGCGCAGCTTGGCACACAACCACTTTCAGAAGGAGCCGTCATGACCACCACCATCACCGACAGCCATTGCCATCTGGATTTCCCAGATTTCGATACAGAGCGCCCCGAGATCATCACCCGAGCCCTTGAGGCCGGGGTGGCACGTATGGTTACCATCTGCACACGTCTCAAAAATGAGCCCAAGGTGCGTGCGATTGCAGAAGAATTTGCCCCGGTCTTCTATGCTGCTGGCACACATCCCATGAGCGCAGCTGACGAACCCTTGGCCACTGTCGACGAGCTTGTAGCGCTTGCCCAGCACCCCAAGTTCGTTGGCATTGGTGAAACTGGCCTCGACTATCATTACTCAGCCGAGAGCAAAGATATTCAAAAGGCCTCTCTGCGTGTTCACATCGAAGCCGCGCAGGAAACCCGCCTTCCATTGATCATCCATGCACGAGACGCGGATGAGGATATGGCCCAGATTCTAAGCGATATGCACAGAGCCCAGCCTTATACATGTGTGATGCACTGTTTTTCTTCGTCACCTGAGCTTGGCCGTGCAGCGCTGGATCTGGGGTTTTACCTCTCGATGTCAGGCATCGCCGCTTTCCCCAAATCCAAAGATCTTCGCGACATCTTTGCCAGCGCGCCGCTTGACCGCATCTTGGTCGAAACCGATAGCCCCTACCTTGCACCTCCCCCATTTCGTGGTAAACGCAATGAGCCATCATATGTTGTGAACACCGCCAAAGTGGGTGCCGAGGTGTTTGGAGTGAGCTACGAAGATTTTGCCCGCGCGACCGAGGCAAACTTTGATCGCTTGTTCAGCAAAGCGCGCGTTGCAAAGGCCGTCGCATGAGCCAAGAGCTCCGCTTTACCATTCTTGGCTGCGGATCGTCCGGAGGCGTGCCCCGGATTGGTGGTCACTGGGGAGACTGTGACCCACAGAACCCCAAGAACCGCCGACGCCGGTGCTCTATGTTGATTGAACGCGAGACCAAGGATGGCGTGACCCGCGTTTTGATCGACACCAGCCCGGATATGCATGCGCAGCTTCTGGACGTTGGCATTGCTGAACTGGATGCAGTGGTCTGGACCCACGCCCATGCGGATCATGTTCATGGATTAGACGACCTGCGTCAGGTTGTGTTCAATATGCGTGAACGGTTGAACGTCTGGGCCGACGGTCCAACGCAAAACGATCTGCTGTCCCGATTTGGCTATGCATTTGTCCAACCCGAGGGTTCACCTTACCCGCCAATCCTGAATCTCCACACCATTGACGGCCCGTTTGAAATTGACGGCAAGGGTGGCGCGATCTCGCTAACCCCTTTCAAAGTGAACCATGGCAGCATTGATGCTCTGGGTTTCCGTGTCGGTGATTTGGCCTATCTCCCGGATGTCGCAAAAATGAACGACGACGCCTGGCAGGCTGTCGCAGGTTTGGAGTGCTGGATCCTTGATGCACTCCGCCGCGCCCCTCATCCGACACATGCGCATCTGGATATGGCGCTTGAATGGATCGAGAGGGCACAACCCAAGCGGGCTGTGCTCACCAACATGCACATTGACCTCGACTATCAAACGATCGCAGATGAAACCCCTGAACATATCACCCCAGCCTATGATGGCATGGTGATCCGCTATCCGCTCTGATGCAGGCGCTGATCGACGTCATTTTGCCCGTGTTTCTGGTGATTGGTGCCGGCTATGGCGCAGCATGGCGCAGTTGGTTTTCCGAAGCTACTGTTGACGGGTTGATGAAATTCACCACGAATTTCGCCATTCCCTGTCTGCTTTTTCGAGCCATCTGGCAGTTGGATCTGGGTGGTCACATCGACTACGCGCTGCTCATCAGCTTTTACACCGGATCTTTAACCGGGTTTACGGCCGGACTGCTCGGTGCGCGATTTCTTTTTGGCCGCGACTGGGAAGATGCCGTTGCCATCGGGTTCACCTGCCTGTTTGCCAATTCGCTTTTGATGGGATTGGCCATCACCGAACGCGCCTTTGGGCCTGAGGCGCTGGAACCCAACTATCTGATCATCGCGCTGCATTCGCCAATTTGCTACGGGGTCGGCATCACGGCCATGGAGCTTGTCCGCGCGCGCGGCACCCCTGCACGAACACTGCCGATCAAAGTGCTCTCCTCCATGTTTCGCAATGCGCTGGTCATCGGAATCTCGCTGGGGGCTTTGGCCAATCTCTTTGATGTCCCACAGCCGGTCCCCTTGGTTGATGCCTTGGACATGATGGCGCGCGCCGCTCTGCCCGCTGCGCTTTTTGGCATGGGGGGGGTCCTTTATCGATATCGCCCTCAAGGGGACGCACGGGTCATTGCATTTGTGTGTGTCGTCACACTTGTCTTACATCCAACCATCACATGGACCCTAGGCACATTCACCGGTCTCCGCACCGGGGCCTTTCGGTCCGCCGTGATTACCGCGGCTATGGCCCCCGGCATCAATGCCTATATTTTTGCCAATATGTATGGCCGTGCCAAACGGGTCGCAGCCTCATCCGTGCTCGTTGCAACAGCGTTGTCCGTTGTAACCGCATGGGTCTGGCTTTCGTTGTTGCCCTAATCGATTTTTCATGAAAAATCGAAACTCGTATTCTCATAATTTTTCATAAAAAATTATCCACTAATACCCCTCTGTCTTTGTGGGTTTCGATTTGACCAACAGCCCTTAGAGTATCGCCATGCAACAAGACCGTCCTCTTCTCGGCATCGCCCTGATGCTAGGCTTCTGCGTCATGATCCCGTTTGGGGATGCTTTGGCAAAACTGCTCGGTCCTCATTTGTCGGTGGGTCAGCTTGTGCTGTTGCGATTTGTGTTTCAAGGGTTGATTCTGATCCCTTTCACACTTGTAACAGATCGGTCCTGGCGTATGCCTGCCCGCACGCTCGCCTTGGTTTTTGCCCGCAGTGTGCTGCAGATTTTCGGCATCGCTTTTATGTTTCTAGCTCTGATCCATCTACCTTTGGCTGACGCCGTCGCCATCGCATTTGTGATGCCATTTATCATGTTGCTTTTGGGGCATTGGTTTTTGGGCGAAGAGGTGGGCTGGCGTCGATTGGCGGCATGCGCCGTAGGCTTTGTGGGCACGTTGCTTGTTGTACAGCCCGCCTTTAGTAACGTTGGTTGGCCAGCCCTGCTCCCATTGGGTGTTGCAGTCATCTTCTCTCTATTCATGCTCGTCACACGACAGATCGCTGGGCAAACCGATCCGGTTACCATTCAAGCCGTCGGCGCCCCGATGGCCCTCTTGGTCCTAATGCCAACCCTTTTCATTCAAACCCCAATGGTTGAGTGGAAACCGGTCAGTGCCGATATTCTATGGCTCGTGGTTGCCATGGGCAGCGTGGGAACCATCGGGCACTTGCTAATGACCTGGTCCTTGCGGTACGCCCCCACCAGCACTCTCGCCCCAATGCAGTATCTCGAAATCCCTGTGGCAACGCTTGTGGGATATTGGATCTTTGGCGATATCCCGGGTCCGCTGGCCCGTGTTGGCATCGCCGTCACAATTGCCGCAGGGCTTTATATTGTCATTCGCGAGCACGCGGCCAGCCGCGCGCAGCAGCAAGTTGCATCAAAACCTGATCCGCAACCTCAATCGACAGAATAACCAACATTCCCGGCTGATCGAACGCCAGCTCGACAGGCCCGATTGTTTCATTTGAGGTGCCAATTTGCGTGTCAGGCCCAAAGGCCAACCCCTCGATGGGCCAGCGCAGCCCCGCAGACCGGCCCGTCACCTGCCTGAAGGGAAACAGCGAAAATCGTGTTCCAACGGGCAAGTCAAGCGACAGCTGCGGCGGCGCGAGGAACACAATATCATCGTCCCCCAGAAGGACACAGCGCCGATCCGCCCGGCGCACCAGCACCGTCATGGCCGCCAGCTGGTGATCTAGGCGCGCGCCTAGAAACCCAAACCCAACAATCAGAGGAGACTCTATATGGCGCAGAGCCTTATCGAAATCCGTACTGTCTTGCTCTGCGATATGACGCAAAACCCCAGGGGCCAGGTCAGCCTGCAATTCGGGCGCCAACGAATCCATATCACCATACACAGCCTCCGGCATATGCCCTGCCGCCATCACCCGCGCAGCGCCACCATCCGCCGCAACAACGATAGAATATTGCGTCAAAGCCAGAGCAAGCTGCGCCGGATTACAGGCACCGCCGCCAACCAAAAGTACGGGGTTTGGGGTGTGAACAATTTGATTCATGATGTCTGATTAAAGGCCATTTTGGAAACAGACCACATTCTCGTCACGAAATGATACCCTAAGGGGCACAGAATCGGTCAGCTTTGGTCTTTGTGGTTGTGGTAAACACACTGTTGCAGAACGAATGAAAGTGAGCAGCACATGGTGAGTTCGAGCAAGATATTAACAGTATCCTATGGCACATTTTCGTGCACCGCTGAAGGATTCGAAGATCCTTTGGCCGCAATGAAGGAAACAACACATTTCTTCCGCTCGGTTGTCAGCGAAGATCGTTTCTTTGGCGCTGAACCGCCTCAGTTCGATCCAGAAATCGCAGGCGAACTGATGCGAGAACATCTGGCCAAACGTCAGATGACCGATGGACAGGTCAGCCTTGGGCTTCCAGCGGCCGCCGCAGCCTCCACAGGCGCCATAGGCGCGGCCCTGGCCGCCGGCGCCGCTGCAACCGCCCCCTCTCATGACCTGCCTGACAGCTCTGAGGCTGTCGCAGAAACGGCTCTGCCCGACGATGATACCATCGAGGCAACCGCTTATGATCCAACCCCTGAAAATGCTCCTGAGCTCGACGCCGATGTTCTGCCACCGCAGGCGTCAAAAGCTCTGACTGCGTTTTCTACCACCGAAGAACTCCAGAATGAACCTGCTGAGACTGCTGCCCCTGTCTCTGATGTGGTTCTGGCGGCTGATGCTGCGCCTGCTGACGAGGCACCTGCTCTGCCTGTTGAACCAGCCGCCAGCGTCGCTGCCAAACTTGACCGCATCCGCGCCGTCGTGGCCCAGGACACGTTTGAAGATCAGGACGAGAACCTGACCGATGACGTGGTCGTGCCATCTGCACAGGATGCCCCCGCAGAGCCCGTTGAACCCGCGGTTGAATTCGAAGACGAAGACGCCGCGCTCGACGACAATTTGTTTGCTGACACCATCGCCAGCCTTATGGCCGAAAACGAGCCAAACGGTGAAACCATCGAAGCCGAGGTGGTTGAACCTGCCGCAGAAGCCGCAGATGAACCTGAGCCGGAAACGCTTTTCGACGTCGAAGATGACGTGTTGATGGAAGAAGAACGCAACGAGATCGACAAAGTTCTCGATGCGGCCTTTGATGACGACAACACCGATTTCGATCTATCTGCGGCGCTGGATCAAGTAGACGCGTCCCAGCCTGCAGAGACCACGCCAGCGGCCTCACCAGAACCGGAAACGGCGCCCGAGCCGACCGCCGAGGCCCCGCGCGCAACGCCAATCCGGGCGCGCGTGGTGAAGGTGAAGCGCGCGACTTTCGAGAAAGTGGTCAGTGAAGGCCAGCTAGAAGAAATCGAGGACGAAGACGACGTCCAGCCGGATGTGATTTCCTCTGCTCCGCCCCAGAACCCTAAGCCTGCCGCACCTTCTTCGCTCAGTGATGCGGAAGAGGATGAACTCGCACGGGAGTTGGCTGCGATCAAAGCTGAAGTCTACGACACCCCCACCACCAGTGTCGCGCCTCAGCCTGCTCCAGACGCAACACCAGCGCCAAGTGCAGAATTTGACACCGATGAGGAAGATGATTTCGATATCGATCCATCGGTTCTGGAGGGCGCGCGAAAGGCTGTGAAATTGGCCAGCCCCGCCCGTGCGTTGCTGACCGAAAACCGTGTCGAAGACAATGACACCTCGCGCATTCTCGACCAGACCAATTCGGAGCTGGATGAACCCGAGGGGAGCCGCCGGCGCAGCGCCATCGCACATCTGCGCGCTGCCGTTGCTGCGACTAAAGCGGACCGTTTGCTGGGCCGCAATAAGACAGAGGAAGACCAAGCGGAACCCTACCGCGAGGACCTGGCAGATGTTGTGCGCCCCCGTCGCCCACAACCCAATGGTGCGCGAACCGAGCGCCCCGCCGCCGAAGCGCCACGCCCGGCTCCTCTGCAACTGGTTGCTGAACAACGTATCGCACAGGACACGCCTCCATCCGAGCCGACACCCGTGCGCCCCCGTCGCGTCGCCCGCGCGGCAACTGCGTCCTCGCGTCAGGTTACACCTTTGCGGGAAGATCCGGTAAGTGAAGGAGAATTCGCCGAATATGCTGAGAGCGTCGGCGCAAAATCCTTGCCGCAACTTCTCGAAGCCGCGGCGGCCTATATGTCTTATGTCGAAGGCCGGGATCAGTTCTCCCGACCGCAGCTGATGACCACGGTCCGCCAAGCCGAAGAAACGGAATCATCGCGTGAGGATCGCCTGCGCAGTTTCGGCCAGTTGCTCCGAGATGGGAAAATCGAGAAGACATCCGGAGGGCGTTTCACCTCGTCTGAAACCAACAGCTTCAAACCAGCTCAGGCAGCGGGTTGAGACCGACCTTCCATTCGAAACGCAAAAAGGCGGTCCAAAGGGCCGCCTTTTTTCATCAAGACTGCGGGATGGCGGGTGGGGCGATGTGCGCGCTGCGCACAAGCGGTCCCGCCAATCCGCATTTAGTCCTTGGCATCCGGATCGGCCTGGCCGACCCCTTTGAATACTGGTTTCAAAGGGAAAACCCAGGCCACGCCCACAAGAACAAACACGACGAACTCAACAACAACCGGAAGCTGCCACAGCGACAGCCGGCTGAGAATGGCCCAGGCCACGGCAATATAGATCGGCATACCGATCAGCAAAATCACCATCGCCCAGCGCCGACGGGCCTTATAACTCATCGCCATCTGTCTGTGCTCCCATCAGTCTTCGAACGGATCTGTGACCAGAATGGTATCATCCCGCTCGGGCGAGGTCGACAGAAGCGCTACAGGGCACTCGATCAACTCTTCGACGCGGCGGACGTATTTAATCGCATTGGCAGGCAGCTCAGCCCAGCTGCGCGCGCCTTCGGTCGATTCTGACCACCCCGGAACCTCTTCGTAGATCGGGGTGCAACGGGCCTGCTGATCAGCTGCGGTGGGCAGGTAATCCAGACGCTCGCCATCCAGATCATATCCCACACAAATTTTCAGCGTTTCAAACCCGTCCAGAACATCCAATTTGGTCAGGCAGATGCCTTTGACACCCGAGGTTGCGCAGGTCTGACGCACAAGCGCGGCATCAAACCAGCCACAGCGGCGCTGACGGCCGGTAGTGGTCCCAAACTCATGCCCACGTTCGCCCAGACGCTGACCATCCGCATCCGGCGTGCCATCTGCATTGAGCAATTCGCTTGGGAATGGGCCTTCGCCAACACGGGTGGTATAGGCTTTTACAATGCCCAGAACATAATCAATGCTGCCCGGCCCGATACCAACACCGGTCGCGGCCTGACCTGCGATCACATTCGACGAGGTCACAAAGGGATAGGTCCCGAAATCGATGTCCAGCAATGCGCCCTGCGCCCCTTCGAACAAGATACGCTTGCCCGCTTTGCGCTTTTCGTTGAGCACTTTCCACACCGGCGCCGCATAGGGCAGAATCTCTTTGGCGATCTCTTTGAGCTGCGCAACCAAAGCGTCGCGGTCCACAGGCTCGATGCCCAAACCTTTGCGCAATGGGTCGTGGTGCTGCAATGCACGGTCGACACGGGCCTCCAAGGTGGCTTCATCCGCCAGATCGGCAACACGCACCGCACGACGGCCAACCTTATCTTCATAAGCCGGGCCAATGCCGCGACCGGTGGTGCCGATCTTAGTACCTTTGCTCGAGGCCTCTTCGCGTGCGCGGTCCAGCTCACCATGAATCGGCAGGATCAGGGGTGTGTTTTCCGCGATCATCAGCGTTTCAGGCGAAATTTCAACGCCCTGAGCCCGCACGGTCTCGATCTCTTTGATCAGATGCCATGGGTCCAGAACCACGCCATTGCCAATAACCGACAGCTTGCCACCGCGCACGACACCCGACGGCAGCGCATGCAGTTTATAGACCTTTCCGTCGACCACCAAAGTGTGACCGGCGTTATGTCCGCCTTGAAAGCGGCAGATCACATCCGCGCGGCTCGAGAGCCAGTCTACGATCTTGCCTTTGCCTTCGTCGCCCCATTGGGCCCCCACGACAACCACATTCGCCATTGCACATCCTTTCGGTGATGCTCGGAATTCAAACCCGAGCCCGTATATAGCGCTGCATCGCGGCAGGGAACCGAAAAATGGACGCAGGCAAAAAATCAGTCTCAGCACGGTTTGGCCCGTCGCTGCGTCATCACATCTGACACAAATTGCACCCGGCCTCGCTTGACGAAGTAAAACACTCAGGATTGACATTCCGACAAAAATGATAAGATTACTGCCAGCACAACCGAGGCCCCACCATGATCATCTGCTCCTGCCAGAATATCTCAGACCGCGACATTCATGCCGCGATCGATTGGATGCGGGCATGTGACCAAGAGGCGATTATCACGCCTTCCAAGATCTATCATGCCTTGGGGAAATCCGCAGAATGTGGGGGATGCATGTCGCTGTTTGTGGCCAAGATGCGCAGCAACGACAATTTCAAAGTCCCAGAAACACTGCGCGGTTTGCGCCAGCCTCTTCACCAAGAACAACGTGCTGAAGGCGCAGCTTGATTTTTCCGATAGATTTAGTCAGGATGAAAGTGATCGATCACATCTGTGAGTCTCGCAATGTCTAAATCTCCATTATCATCGAGCAAGCCAGAATACGCGAAAGACATGCCCGCACGCACACCGGGACGCTTGTATGATGCTTCAGAGCTTGGGGCGATGACCGGTGAAACAGATCTTGGGGACGCGGGTCTTTGCGACTGGGCCGTCGAGATTTGCCGCAAGCGATGTGATTGCGGCCCCTCAGACAAAGATCACTAACCGCTTGCGAGCCCGAATCCTCCACGTACTCTGCTCCTCCTTCAGCATAGACACGACGGTGGGATTCGATGCCTCAAAACACATTTTGCTTGTACAGGTGGGGATCTGTCTCAGACTTTGAACGTTTGGGCCAGGTTATGTTTGACGCGGTCCACACCAACACCAGCCCGTATTCTCCCGCACAACAAAGGGCATGGTCGCCAGCGCCTCCTCAGGGAAATGGATGGGCGCAAGCTCTTTCAGCGCAACACATTGCCGTTTTGGCAGACAAAGAAAACACGGCACAGGGCTTTGTCACCCTCACCCCGGAGGGCCTATTGGATTTCGCGTTCATAGCACCGGAGTGGCAGAGGCAAGGACGGTTACGCCACATGTTTGCTATGATCATGATCCGTGCGCGCTCGTTGAAGCTAAGTTCAATAACAACCTATGCCAGCCTTTCGGCTCAACCGGGATTTGCCAAATTGGGTTTCACCCTAGAGCATCATGAAGAAGTTGAACGTCATGGCGAACACCTCAAACGCGCAAAAATGACACGGATCTTATAGCCCGCTGACACAGAACCACTTACTCATTCCAGTTCGATCAGCTATGCAGTTCGGCATAGTTTCCAACGTTAAGGCCCGAAAATGAGCTTTTTTCTTCGCTGGCTGTTTGCCTTCATTCTGCTGACGGCGACCTACAATCCAACTCAGTGGAATTTTGTGCACTGGGCCGCCAACAACTGGCAGGATCAACTGCCCATTGCCGTGCTTCTTACGCTTTTGCTGACGGTTGGGTATGTGATCTATATCCGCGCGACACTGCGTTCAATCGGCACTATTGGCATGGCGCTGATTTTGGCCCTGGTTGGCGCAATCCTCTGGGTTCTCTGGGATTTTGGCCTGCTGGATCTTAGCAATCCTCAACTGGCAACCTGGATTGGAATTCTGGCGCTGTCGATTGTGTTGGGGGTTGGACTGTCCTGGTCGATCATCCGCCGCAGGTTGTCGGGCCAAGTCGATACGGATGATGTTGACGAATAAGATCTCGGGCGGGGTCCTCCCCGCCTGTTTCACACAGGTTCGTCCGCCCCAAGCCGCACCACAGCGCCATGGGGTGTCGCAAGATAGGCCCGCGCCCAGCCCGCTTTCAGCTGAGCCAGAACTTGGGCCTCTGCCAACCCTTTCCTAGTGCAGATCCGCTCAAGTGCCTCCACCCAGGCGAGAAAGTAATCCTCACCCCCGTCCAGCTCTTTGTCGACACCATGTTCGGCCAGAACCGCGCCAAATTGCTCGGTCCACTCGGGCCAACCAAACGCCCCCTGTGCATGTAGATGCACAGTCAAAGCGAAAACCTGCGCGTGCCAAGGGGCTTCAAATACCGGCTCAGGCGCTTTCATGAGGCGGCCTCAAGGTAGCTTTCCCAAAGATCGCAGGTCACCTCATCTCCGGCCCGCTCAGGTGCCCCCCAAAGGTCGCCAGCGTCAAACACCACCGTGTAGAGCGGCTCAGGACGCTCTCCCAGTCCATGTGCTGCAGCATCCGGAAGGACATGGGCTCCATGTCGCAGCACAACCTCTCCCGTAATACCGGCAGCATAACTCGGGAGCCGCGTGTGCCCGCCAGCCACAAACGCATTTGCCGACCGAGCTCGGGTGCGTACGCGGTCACCGATGGCAAATCGAGGCGCTCTTCCGTCGCGATTGGCTGGCCCGCCGGCCGCAAGAATCCCAGCAACCTTTTCTGCCAGCATCTTGCGATCCCCCAGGTCAGATGACGCGACCGGCCCACCGGCAAGTTCTTCTCGGGTCACGACACCGGTTGCTTCAAGCAGATCTGCAAGACCCGCCAGCCACTTTTCGTAATAGGAGAAACGGGCATAATCCTTCGGTGACAGACATTCTCGCGCATGGCGCGACACATCAATATTCCACTGCCCCAAAGCCCCACAGGCCAAGGTCACTGCCAATGCGCGCCCATGCCAATCTTCTTTGAACACCGGCTCCCCTGGATTTGGGTCGATGGCTCCATCACCAAAACGCCCCCCCATATCGTGCACCCGGCTCATGACTGAGCCCCAAGAACATCTGTACCGACCATAGAATCGCGCGTCACCGCTTTGGCCAATTGTTCTTGGCTCCAGCCTTCTGTCCCTTCAGGGCGCTCTGGAATAACCAGATACCGGATTTCAGCGGTTGAATCCCAGACCCGAACTTTGGTGTCATCCGCCAGTTTTACGCCAAACTCGGCGAGTACCTTGCGGGGTTCTCGCACGGCGCGCGACCGATAGGCGTCAGATTTGAACCAGCTGGGCGGGATCCCAAGCAGGGGCCATGGATAACAGCTACATAGGGTGCACACGACCATGTTGTGCTGGCCCGGTGTGTTAAACACCGCCACGATGTGTTCCCCCTGACGGCCATAAAACCCCAATTCGCGCACAGCGGCAGTTGCATCCTGCTTCAGGGCCTCTGCGAACTCAGGCTCATCCCAGGCCCGCGCCACAACGGCAGCCCCATTTTGAGGTCCAACCCTGTGCGCATAGGTGTCGATGATTTCATCCAAAGCTGCAGGATCTATCAAACCTTTGCGTTCAAGCAATGTTTCGAGAGCTTTGACCCGCAAAGCCGGGTCAGGTGGTAGAACGGAATGTGCGTGGTCGGGATCATCAAAATCATGTGGCATGGCAAAAAGATGCGCTAACTTTCCTGCGTTTTGCAAGCCCGAGGACGCCTGTGCGCATAGTCAGCCGTGGGGGCCTGTATCAAAATCACCTACTTGTTACCAAACACCGCCTGATGCCTTTTGGGTTCATTGGTTGCTCCCGTTCTTGCGAAATTTTCTCTGACACCCGTTCTGGTCAGCGCTTCTGACAGATGAATTTCATTGTTTGTTTTTCGGCCCAAACAGGTCGCATTTGTGTTGGCACCCTCTTTATGGACAAAAAGCTTACCCACCTCGTCTATGATGCGTCGTTAGATAACTCGCTTTGGCCCGAGTTGATCCTTGAGCTGTGCGAACAGCTGCACATGTACAGGCAAGGTCGCTTGATTGGCGACGCTCCTCAGGACATTGACGATTTGGCCCGCCATTTCCAACGCGCCTTTGCCATTTCCGAACGAATGGTCGACCTGCAAGAGCGTACCTCCAACCTCGTGTCCGTCCTCAATAGCTTTTCCTTCGGAGTGGCGCTCCTCGACGACGAGGGTCGCACGATATTGGCCAATGACACCATTTCTGACCTTGTGCCGTCGGATGGGGTGGCTACACTCCCTTTTCGGCTTGAAGATCAGGACGCGATCACCAGCTGGCCGTTGTCGAACTGGGTCGAGCACTGCAACACCACAGGCACGTGCATCAATCTCAAATCTTCTGCACATCAATCCCGAAATCTCTTGATGTTGCCGCGATACGACGCTGTTCAAATGGGCTTTCCCACCACTGCAGCAGCTGTGCTGATCGCAACCCACCGAGACACCACAAACGCGCTTGCGGATTTCGCCAAAAGCCACGCCCTGACAAGCCGCAAAATTGAAATGGTCAAGCTTCTGGCCAATGGCACCGACCTCAAAGACACCGCAAAACATATGGGAGTGACCTATGAGAGCGCGCGCAGTTATCTCAAACGTGTGTTCCAAAAATCTGGCTGTGCGTCTCAGGCCGAACTGATCGAGGAAATCAGGCGCGCACCGCTCAATCTATTGAAAAACCGCGTTCCGGACGAAAGCGATCTGTTGAATGTCCGGCGTTTGTTGCGGCTCCCCGATGGTCGGCAGCTTGAGTACTTCTGTCTCGGGCCTAAAACCGGCTATCCAGTTCTGTCTTTTGACGCTCTGGCAGGTGCCACAATAGATGTTCTCGGCGCCCCCAAACACTGCCTTACCTTTTTGGAAAAGTACCACATTCGTCTGATAGTGCCATGTCGACCCGGCGGGTTTCGATCCGATCTCAAGATTTTCAAAAGTCTGCGTGATTTTGCTCCCGACATTGACGCTATTCTGGTCAAAGAAGACATTTCTCGCTTCAGCATTTTCGGATTGAGTTTTGGCGCCAATTCCGCGCTTGGCGTGGCGCATGACCTTCAACATCGGGTTGATCGGATCGTTTTGTCCTCTCCGTCCTACCCGGTGTACCAACACCCGAATTGGCGCGAATTAGACCAGTTTTATGTGCTTTGGGGGGTTCTTGGGCGTCATTGGCCCAGCATGTTGCGGCGGATTATCCCTTTTCTTGTGCGCTCGATCCTACAAAATCGGGATCGCTATTTTGACCGATATTGCGCCCGGACCAAAAGCTTGCATGACGTTGAGATCCTGTCCCACCCTGGGGTGCGCCGTCGTACGGCCGAGCTTTTGGCTGAGCGCACCTTGCAAGGAACCGAAGGAATCGTCGAAGAAAACCTGCTTAACATCGGCGGGTGGGATTTTGATGTTGGCAACATCGCTGTGCCGGTAGAGATTTTTCATGGAGAGCTCGACAATGTTGCCCCCATTGAGGGCAGCGAAGTTTTGTCACGCGACTTACCGCTGGCCCAATTAAACCGGCTTGAGGGCAAAGGCCATTATCATCACATGCGCCACTGGCCGAGCCTCGTCGCACGCGCCGCCGGTCACGACGTGGCCCCCGATAATGACAGGTATGGTTTTCCGGAAGATCCCTGATTTTACCCCCATTTGGGGATATCACCCGAGGCCTAGAAAATGGGATCACAACCCCACCAAACTGTATGTTCCCTTGCTGCTCTTCGTGGGTCCAATGTCACATTTTCAAAATGATCTTTCTTTTTATGAGATTTTGGGGCTCGCGGGAGCAGCGCTTTATCTTCTGAGCTACGTGCTCACAGCTCTCGACAAGCTACCAAGCAATGCCCCCGGTTATTATGTTGCAAAACTTTTGGCCTCGGCGCTCGTCGCCATCAGTTTATTAGAGCAGTTTAATCTGGCGTCAGCCATCATTCAGAGCTTCTTTTTTCTGGTGTCTCTGCTTGGCATTGTTCGTCATCTCCACCTGCGCAATCGCAAAACCAAACGGTCCTCTGGTGTACAGGATCTGCCACTTCCTCCCTTTCCCCCGCTAAGCCATCAGGTCAGAATTCACGATCATCTCCCACGTTGAACAACTAAAGGACGCCACAAGGCTTGCACCCTCGTCCGGCTTCGCATACATACCCCGCCAGACCCGAACGCATATGCAGGCCCCATGGAAAACGTCATTCTCATCGTCCATCTCCTCCTTGCACTCGGCCTGATTGGCGTGGTGCTTTTGCAACGTTCCGAAGGCGGTGGCCTTGGTATTGGCGGCGGTGGCGGAGCCATCAGCCAGCGCGGTGCTGCAACCGCATTGGGTAAAGTGACTTGGATCTTGGCAATCGCCTTTATCATCACCTCAATCACATTGACCGTGATTTCGGCTCGCAACGCGTCGGGCAGCTCGATCCTAGACCGCATTGGCGGCTCGGCTCCGGCGGCCAGCGAAGAGGCTCCGGCGGGCGACCTTTTGAACACTGACGGCCTTCTGCCCCCACCTTCGGGTGATGCTGATGCGCCACTGGTGCCGCGCGCCGCCGACTAAGGCGCGCCAGCACCCTGAGACCTGCCTAAAGGCGGGTCCATCAAGGGATTGAAGTCCAGCCCACCTATACAACAGCATATAGCGTGCGGCTGGACATTTCTTTCCGAATCCGATATATCTCAAATCCCGTGATGCTGCGTTTTTTCAAACGCGGCAGAGCAAGATTTTGAGAAAAACACTCACGCTAAATCACGGGGCGCCCCACATATGGCACGCTTTATCTTTATCACCGGCGGTGTGGTCTCTTCCCTTGGAAAAGGCCTCGCATCGGCGGCTCTTGGTGCTTTGCTTCAGGCCCGCGGATATTCGGTTCGCCTGCGCAAGCTTGACCCCTATCTGAACGTCGATCCGGGCACCATGTCGCCCTTCGAGCACGGCGAAGTGTTTGTCACCGACGATGGCGCGGAAACTGATCTGGATCTGGGTCATTACGAACGCTTCACTGGCGTTCCCGCCTGCCGCACCGATTCGGTCAGCTCGGGCCGCATCTACACAAATGTGTTGGAAAAAGAACGTCGTGGCGATTATCTGGGCAAAACCATCCAGGTGATCCCGCATGTCACCAACGAGATCAAAGATTTCATCGCCACAGGCGAAGATGATGTGGATTTCATGCTGTGTGAAATCGGCGGCACTGTTGGCGACATCGAGGGCCTGCCCTTCTTCGAAGCCATTCGCCAGTTTGCCAATGACAAAGCGCGCGGTCAGTGCATCTTTATGCACCTGACATTGCTGCCCTACATCAAAGCCTCGGGCGAGTTGAAAACCAAACCGACCCAGCACTCGGTGAAAGAGCTGCGGTCGATCGGCATCGCGCCGGATGTTCTGGTCTGCCGGTCCGAGGGGCCCATTCCTCAGAAAGAGCGCGAAAAACTGGCGCTTTTCTGCAACGTGCGCCCCGACAGTGTCATTGCCGCACAGGATCTGAAGTCAATCTATGAGGCACCGCTGGCCTATCACCGCGAAGGTCTGGATCAGGCGGTACTGGATGCCTTTGGCATCGCACCAGCGCCCAAACCAAACCTGTCGAAGTGGGATGATGTGGCGGACCGCATCTATAACGCCGAAGGTGAGGTCAATGTTGCTATCGTTGGCAAATACACCCAGCTGGAAGACGCCTATAAATCTATCGCCGAGGCCCTGACCCATGGTGGCATGGCCAATCGGGTCAAGGTCAATGTGAACTGGGTCGATGCCGAGATGTTTGACCGCGAAGACGCGGCACCGCATCTCGAGAAATTTGACGCGATCCTTGTACCCGGTGGCTTCGGAGAACGCGGCACCGAAGGCAAGATCAAAGCGGCGCAATTTGCACGTGAACACAAGGTGCCTTACTTGGGCATTTGTCTCGGCATGCAGATGGCTGTTATCGAAGCGGCACGCAACGTGGCAGGTGTAGCCAAGGCCGGTTCGGAAGAGTTTGACCACGAAGCAGGCAACCAGCGGTTTGAACCTGTGGTCTACCACCTCAAAGAGTGGATTCAGGGCAACGAAAAGGTCAACCGTCGTCCCGATGATGCCAAAGGCGGCACCATGCGTCTGGGCGCCTACGACGCGGTTCTGACCGAAGGGTCTAAGGTGGCTGAGGTTTATGGCAAGCAGGCCATCGATGAGCGTCACCGCCACCGCTATGAGGTGGATATCAAATACCGTGAACAGCTTGAAAACGCAGGTCTGCGTTTCTCGGGCATGTCACCTGATGGGCGCCTGCCAGAAATCGTCGAATGGCCGGATCACCCCTGGTTCATTGGCGTTCAGTTCCACCCGGAGCTGAAATCCAAGCCCTTTGACCCGCATCCGCTGTTCAAGGATTTCATCCGCGCTGCGCGAGACGCATCGCGCTTGGTATAAACTCACCAGAAACGGCGCTTCGGCGCCGTTTTTTGTTTTCAACACTAACAATCAATTTGGACCCCCAAGTGAGGCGGATCAACACTCTCTGCGCTATCGACGATCAATCCACAATAGGTGCTACCCATCACCCCTGGTTACCTAGCGGAATACCTTCCATGGAAGCTTATAACCTCGGCAAAGGCCACCTTCCATTTCAGCGCCTCCATGTACACCCCGGCCAAGTGAGAATGGTCTCAGGTCACGTTCACCGCGCGATCGCGGGTCAGATCGTCACCATTTCCTGCAATCTTACCACAGCACCCAGTCTTGCTTCACCGTGACGACCTGCGCCCACAACTTATGCTCGAACCCGGCTCTGAGACCCTTCATCATTGGAATGATATCAATGGTAGCAAACTGACTTCAGGGGTAGTTCCTATAGGGCATTTCTCAGGGCCGTGGCCGTCTAGCTAAGCGGGAAGAGGGCTCCGCACTACACAAGGATTTGAGCCGTGAAACACGAAAAATACGCTGAAACCACAGGAAGTTGCCTGACAGCTCTTGACCTCTTCTGGCCTCTGATTTAGGACGTCCAAACAGCGAGCGGGTATGGTGAAATGGTATCATAAGAGCCTTCCAAGCTTAAGGTGCGGGTTCGATTCCCGCTACCCGCTCCAAATTGGCCTCAAAAAAAGGCAACGAAATTCCGCCCTGTTGGCTTATGGTAGTCGTTGCTTCAAACGATGGGCCGCAAGTTGACAGCCTCAGAGCTCTCGCTCCTAAGGATGTGGAGCCTGGACCAGAACGCTCAAGTTTCTTCGCCCGTGGTCTCAGTCAAGCACCTCATCTCTGCCTTTGACGAAGCCCAGATCTTGTTTCGACACCCGACCCAATTGCGTCCTGGCGGTGTAAGCCGAGAGGATCTGTCGCAAGTAGTGGGTTTTGATGTTCTGACGCGTGACGAGGCCGCTGCGATCTCGGCACCGGGCCAAACCAAGTCACACTACGCGCCGCGCG
>Ga0189288_10167_pt1 | contig 53660 bp, 48 predicted proteins | sample UW105minimetaG_FD_130316 | JGI IMG/M metagenome (GOLD analysis project Ga0189288, IMG submission 130316) | Marine microbial communities from the Costa Rica Dome - UW105 mini metaG | ecosystem: Environmental > Aquatic > Marine > Oceanic > Photic zone | place: Costa Rica: the Eastern Pacific...
CACGCGGTCGCCTTTGCGCACGCCCAGCTCTTCGAGCACATTGGCCATGCGGCAGACGCGGCGGTGCAGGTCAGCATAGGTGATCGACTGCGCCGGCTCGTTGGGGTCATCCGGTTCAAAGATGATCGCAGCCTGATTGCCACGGGTTTCCAGATGGCGGTCGATACAGTTGGCGGCCACGTTGAGCGTGCCGTCTTCAAACCATTTGATGTCCACATTGCCGGGCGCAAAGGAGGTGTTCTTCACCTTGGTGAACGGCTTGATCCAATCCACACGCTGGCCGTGTTCCCGCCAAAACCCCTCAGGATCAGACACAGAGGCCGCGTACATTTCTTGATACTTGTCAGCCGTAATGATGGCGTTTTCCGCCAGCTCTTTGGATGGGGGGAAGGTGGAGTCAGACATGTTGGACCTCGAATAGGAATTCTTTGGGGGCGAGGTTAGGGGGCTGCGCCGCGAGGTCAACTCGACTTTTAGCGCAACCCCAAATTGTCGGCGTCAGATCGCCAGATATTCGGCGCGCAGCTCTTCGTTTTCGAGAACTTCATTGGCGGAGCCGTCAAAGACCACCGAACCGGTGTCCAGGATCACGGCGCGATCCGCGAGTTCCAGCGCGCGCACGGCGTTCTGTTCCACGATCACGGTGGTGATGCCTTGCTCCTTGATGATGCGCAGCGTCTTTTCGATCTCGTCCACGATCACTGGTGCGAGGCCTTCATACGGCTCATCCAGCAGCAGCACTTTGATGTCGCGGCTGAGGGCGCGGGCGATGGCCAGCATTTGCTGTTCCCCACCGGAGAGCGTGACGCCTTCTTGCTTGCGGCGTTCCCCAAGGCGCGGGAAGAGTTCGTACAGGCGTTCAATCGACCAGCCGATGGGCGGGGCGATCTGCGCCAGTTGAATGTTCTCTTCCACCGTTAGGCCGGGAATGATCGAGCGATCTTCCGGCACCAGACCGATGCCCGCCTGTGCGGCCTCATAGCTTTTCATCAAGTGCAGCGGTTTGTGGTCCAGCCAGATTTCGCCGTGGGTCACCTGTGGGTCGTCCATACGGGCGATGGAGCGCAGGGTGGAGGTTTTGCCCGCCCCGTTGCGGCCCAAGAGCGCGAGGATTTCGCCTTCGTGCACGTTGAAGCTGATGTTTTGAACGATGTAGCTCTCGCCGTAGTAGCTCTCCATGTTCCACACGGAGAGGTAGGCGGGGGCGGTTTCGGCCAGATTGTGGCCCTTTGAGAAGTCTGGTTTTACATTCATAAGTCCTGTCCCCCTTATGCGGTTTCGCCGAGGTACGCTTCGCGCACTTTCGGGTGACCTTTGATGTTTTCAGGATCGTCTTCGACCAGCGGCGTGCCCTGTGCCAACACGGTGATGCGCTGTGCCAGAGAGAACACCACATGCATGTCGTGTTCAATGATGGCGATGGTGATGTCGCGCTCATCACTGATCTGCTTGAGAAGATCGATGGTGTTGTTGGTGTCGGCCCGCGCCATACCGGCGGTTGGTTCATCCAGCAGCAGGAGGCGGGGCTCTTGTGCCAGACACATGCCGATCTCCAAGCGGCGTTTGTCACCGCGGGACATGGAGGCCGCGTGCATGTGATGCTTGTCGGCCATGTTCATGTCTACGAGCATCGACTCGGCTTTTTCCACGATGTCCTTTTCACGCATCATGTCTTCGATGGCGCGCATCCGGAAGGCTCCGTCCCGCTTAGCAAAGCAGGGGATCATCATGTTTTCCAATACGGTCAAGTCCCCAAAGATTTCTGGGGTCTGGAACACGCGGGAAATGCCCATCTGGTTGATCTCGTGGGGGGTGCGGCCCAGCACCGACTGGCCGTCAAACATGACGGATCCGGTGTCCGGGATGAGTTTACCCACGAGGCAGTTCAGCAGGGTGGATTTCCCGGCCCCGTTGGGGCCGATGATTGCGTGGACTGTGTTTTCCTTGACGGAGAGGTTCACGTCACCGAGGGCCTGAAGACCGCCGAACCGCTTGCCTACGTCTTTGACTTCGAGAATTCCCATATCTCTTGTCTCCTTATTCTGCAGGTTCAGTGGAGCCGCCAGTGTCTTTGGCTTTGCCACGGTTTTTGATCCACTTGCCAATGCGCTGACCACCTTCGACCAGGCCACCCGGCAGGAAGATCACGACCAGCATGAAGAGGATGCCGAGGGTGAGGTGCCAGCCTTTGCCGATGAACGGGTAGACCAGGAAGACGATGAAGTCTTCGAGACCGTCCGGCATAAAGGCGAACCACTCGTGCAGAACGTCTTTGTTGATCTTGGACAGGATGTTTTCCATATACTTGATCACACCGGCGCCCAGAACGGGACCGATCAGCGTGCCAACACCGCCCAGGATGGTCATCAGAACCACCTCACCGGAGGCTGTCCAGAACATACGCTCCGGGCCCACCTGGGTGTCCATCGCCACCAGAAGCCCCCCTGCGAGACCCGCATACATGCCGGAGATCACAAAGGCTGCCAGCGTGTGCGGACGTGGGTTCAGACCGGTGTAGGACATGCGGGTCTGGTTGGATTTGATCGCACGCAGCATCAGGCCAAACGGGCTGCGGAAGATGCGGATCGAGATGTAGAAGGCAACCAGCATCACCACGGCGGCAATGTAGTACCCCGCGTTGAAGGTGAAGAGCCAGTCACCAACGTTGAGCTCAAAGCTCTGACGCATATCCATGCCAAAGAGGTTGGCGCGACCGGTTTCGCCTTCTGCCAGATTGGACAGCAGCGGACGGTCGGTGGATTTGATCTGCAGGCCGGTTTCACCACCGGTGATTGGGGTGAGCACCGAATAGGCCAGCGCATAAGACATCTGTGCAAAGGCAAGCGTCAGGATCGAGAAGTAGATGCCCGAGCGGCGCAGACAGATGTAGCCGACGGCCACCGAGAAGATACCGGCAACAATCACGCCCATGAAGATGGCTGGGATCACGTTGAGCGAGACCAGTTTCATCATCCAGATGGCGCCGTAGGAGCCCACACCCAGGAAGGCGGCGTGACCAAAGCTGAGGTAGCCAGTGAGCCCGAACAGCAGGTTAAAGCCAATGGCAAAGATGCCAAAGATCACAAAGCGCTGCATCAGGTCGGGGTAGCCCGCATTGAACTGCGCCATGCCGGAGCTTTCCGGGAAGGGGTTTAGAATGAAGGGCGCCAACATGGTCAGCCCGGTAACGATCAGCATAAGCTGAAGATCTTTTTTGTTGAGACCGAGCATGAGTTAGTCCTCCATGACGCCCTTGCGGCCCATCAGGCCCCGTGGACGGGTCAGCAGAATTACGATGGCGACGAGGTAGATGATGATCTGGTTCAGACCCGGCAGGATCTCCAGAACCTCGCGCATGGAGGCGAAACTTTCCAAAATGCCCAGCAGGAAGCCTGCCAGCACCGCACCCGGAAGCGAGCCCATGCCGCCAACAACCACCACAACAAAGCTCAGGACCAGGAAGTCCATGCCCATGTGATAGTTTGGAGAGTTGATCGGCGTGTACATCACACCGGCCAGACCGGCGACCGCGGCGGCAAGGCCAAACATGATGGTGAAGCGCTTGTCGATGTTGATGCCCAGAAGGCCAACGGTTTCACGGTCCGCCATACCGGCACGCACAACCATGCCAAAGGTGGTGTATTGCAGGAAGGCAAACACGGCACCGATGATGATGGCAGAGAAGACGAAGTAGATGATCCGCCAGTACGGGTAGATAATCAGGTTGGGGTCAAACCCAAGCATGGCACCAAAATCCAGCGACCCGGCAAAGGCTTGCGGGGCAGGGGTTGGGATCGGGTTGGCGCCGTAGAAATACTTGATCACTTCCTGCAGCACGATCGCGAGGCCAAAGGTCACAAGGATCTGGTCAGCGTGCGGGCGGTTGTAGAAGTGTTTGATCAGACCGCGTTCCATGGCGTAGCCTACGAACATCATCACCGGCACGGTGAACAGGATCGACAGGGGGACGGCCCAGTCGATGATCGCGTCGCCGGTGGCCTGGCCAAAGAGGTCATGCAGATAAGGCACATCCACTTTCAGCGGGTTGCCGAGAAAGTCGGTTTTGGTCTCATCCACAACTGTGTGTGAAAGGGTCAAGATGCGGCTGAAGGTCACCGCGCAGAAGGCACCGATCATGAACAGCGCACCGTGTGCAAAGTTCACAACACCCAAGGTGCCAAAGATCAGGGTGAGGCCAAGTGCGATCAACGCATATGCGGATCCCTTGTCCAACCCGTTCAGAATTTGAAGGATAATTGCTTCCATCGGTCCGTCCCTGTGGTTGTCCGATTTCGCCTATGCTGGCGAAGTGGGGCGGGCATTGCTGCCCGCCCGAATTGGGGCGTGAATTACGCGCCGTTGTTGCAGGCACCCAGGGTGGCTTCTGCGCCGCCCATTTGTGGGTGATCAGGTGCGTAGGTCACCTGCTCAACCGGGGTCACTTCAACGATTTCCAGAAGGTCGAACTCGGAAGTCGGGTTCTCTTTACCCTTCACGACCAGCACGTCCTTGAAGCACTGGTGGTCAGCGCCGCGATACAGCGTCTTACCGTTGCCCAGACCGTCGAACTCGTAGTCTTCCAGAGCTTCTGCAACCGCACATGGGGCGAAGGAGCCCGCACGCTGAACGGCGTCTGCATACAGCAGGGTCTGCACGTAGGTGGTGTGCGCCGCCTGGGATGGTGGGAAGCCATATTTGGTGCCGAAGGACTTAACGAAGGCTTTGGAGCCTTCATCCTGCAGGGACCAGTGCCAGTTGGTGGAGCCAAAGATGCCCTTAACGTTGGCACCCGCACCCTTCGCCATCAGGCGGGAGTAGAGTGGAACAACGATCTGGAAGTCTTTGCCGTTTACCTGCTTGTCGCGCAGACCGAACTGAACCGCGTTGGTCAGCGAGTTCACCATGTTGCCGCCGTAGTGGTTCAGAACCAGCGTGTCGGCACCGGACTGCAGAACAGGCGCGATGTAGGAGGAGAAGTCGGTCTGTGTCAGCGGTGTTTTCACAGCTGCAACAGTTTCCCAACCCATCGCTTCGGTGGAGGCTTTCACAGCTTCTTCGGTGGTGTAACCCCAGTTGTAGTCGGCGGTCAGGTGATAGGCTTTACGGTCGGTGCCGTAAGCGTTTGCCAGAACCGGCGCCAGTGCGGCACCCGACATGTAGGAGTTGAAGAAGTGACGGAAACCGTTGGCCTTGCGGTCTTTACCGGTTGTGTCGTTGGAGTGGGTCAGACCCGCCATGAAGATCACGCCGGCCTCTTGGCAGAGCGCCTGCACGGCCACAGCCACACCAGAGGACGAACCACCGGTGATCATGATGGCGCCGTCTTTTTCGATCATGGACTTCGCGGATGCGCGGGCGGCGTCAGACTTGGTCTGTGTGTCGCCGGTGACGTATTCCACTTTCTTGCCCAGGATGCCTGTGCCGTCCAGCGCTTTGGAGCTGAAGGTGTTCAGCATGCCGCCGTCGCCGCCACCGTTGAGGTGCTCAACAGCCAGCTGGTAGGCGCGCAGTTCGTCGGCACCCTCGTCCGCGTAAGGACCGGTCTGTGGCACGTTGAAGCCCAGAGTTACGGTGCCGCCAGTTGGTTCGTTGGTGAACGCATGCGCGGACTGAGCCGTAAAGATCGTTGGCAGCGCCAGACCAGCACCGGCGACGGCACTGGTTTTGAGCAAGCCACGACGTGTGAAGTTGCTTTTGGACATATAATCCTCCCGTTGTGTCATATGTGGATTGGGCTCCTCTTCCCGCACCACAGGCACTATTCGTGCAAAACTATTATCGGGGAGCGTTCGAAAATTTCGCAACAACTGCTTTCAAAGACACAATTTTTTTGTAAAGTAATTCGCATTGCTCTGCAGCAATGTGTAAAGAAATTATTCTGCAGTGCAGAAAGTGTTTGAAACTGAGGGAAAAGCCAATGGTCCAGCAAACCCTAGCAGGCAGCCGCATCCGAGAGCGCCGGGTGATGGCCGGATTGCGCCAAGCCGAACTAGCGCACCAAGTTGGTATCTCTGGCAGCTACCTCAACTTGATCGAGCACAACCGGCGCAGAATCGGCGGCAAACTCCTAAACGACATTGCTCAGGCCCTCAATGTAGAGCCGTCTTTGTTAAGTGAAGGTGCAGAGGCGGCACTTTTGGCGGCCCTGCGTGAAGCGGCGGCGGAGACGGAGGCGGCTACGCCTGAGCTGGAGCGCGGGGATGAGTTTGCCGGGCGTTTTCCGGGCTGGGCCGGATTGATTGCAGATCAACACAAGCGGTTGAGAAGTCTGGAACATACGGCGGCCACATTGACGGACCGGCTCACACACGACCCGCATCTGGCGACCTCAGTGCATGAGATGCTGACCATGGTGACGGCGATCCGGTCAACCGCGGGGATTCTCGCAGACACCAAGGAAATTGAACCCGAGTGGCGCAACCGCTTTCACCGCAACCTAAATGAGGACAGTCAGCGGCTTGCGGAAGGGGCGGAGCAGTTGGTGGCCTATCTGGACGACGCGGGCGATGCCTCCGCGGGCATGACGCTGCCACTGGAAGAGGTGGAAGCGATGCTTGCGGTGCATAAGTTCCGCTTTGATAACCTAGTGAACGCCACGCCGGATGAATTGTCGGCCTTTGTTGCAGCACAGGCGCAACTGACCTCTGATGCGGCGCGCGACATGGCGATGACGGTGGTGCGTCAATTGCGGGCGGATGCGCGGTTGTTGTCGTTGGATATGTTGGAGCGGCAGTTGACCGATGGTGGTGTTGAGCCGGCGCGGATTGCCTCGGATTATGGTGTGCCGCTCAGCACGGTTTTGCGTCGGTTGGCGGCGGTGTCGGATGACATGCTGCCGATGCCCTTGGGGCTTGTGATGTGTGACGCGGCGGGCACGTTGATGTTGCGCAAACCGGTTGAGGGCTTTGCTATTCCACGGTTCTCAGGGGCCTGTCCGAAGTGGCCGCTGTTTCAGGCATTGTCACGTCCGATGCAGGCGCTGCGCCAAACGGTCACCATGACGGGGCGCGAGGCGAAGCGGTTTGATTGCTATGCGGTGAGCGAGCCGATTGGCACGATCCAGGTCAATGTCGCGCCGCTCTATCACAGTTATATGTTGATTGTTCCGCTGGAAGAAGCGGGCGATGCGGAGGCTGCGGTGGGGTCGTCCTGTAGGGTGTGTCCGTTGGCGCAATGTGAAGGGCGGCGGGAGCCGTCCTTGTTGGCGGATGTGGGGTAAGATGGGAAAATCTCTTTTCTTTTTGGCGATGCCCGCTAAGAATGGCGCACCGCTTGTGGACTTTCGGGGAGGGGAAGCTGCATGGGCAAAAACGTTCTAGTCATCGAAGATGAACCCAACATCATTGAAGCCATCAGCTTCATTCTGTCGCGTGACGGTTGGTCCGTTGCGACCCATTCCAATGGCCATGATGCGGTTGGGGTGGTGCAGGCAGCTATGCCTGATCTGGTTATTCTGGACGTGATGTTGCCGGGCAAAACCGGGTATGACATCCTGCGCGAGCTGCGCAGTGAAGACGCCACGCAGGGGTTGCCGGTGCTGATGTTGACCGCCAAAGGTCAGGTCAAGGACCGCGAGATGGCCGAGCGCGCAGGCGCAAGCCGCTTCATGACCAAGCCGTTTTCCAATGCTGAGGTGCTGGATGCGGTGCGTGAGCTGGTGGCCGGGTGAGCGCCAAACACAATATTCCTTTTCTGGAACGGCAGAGTTACCGCCGCCGTCGGCTGATTGACACAATCCGCATGTTGCCGGTGATTGGGGCGGTGTTGTGGGCCGTGCCGTTGTTGTGGCGGCAATCTGAGGACAGCGGCACGGTCCTGACGTCGGATGCCATTATCTACATCTTTTTGGTCTGGCTGCTGTTGGTTGTGGGAGGGGGCTGGCTCGCGCACAGTCTCAAACGCAGCAATGCGGAGGAGCAGGAGCGGGGGCGCTGATGGGCACGCTGAATATTCTGGTTGGCGTGTGCCTGATCTACGTCGTGTTCCTATTTCTGATCGCATTTGCAGCAGAGCGCGCGGCGCTCGAGGGCAAAGGCGGTTGGCTCCGCAGTCCGTTGATCTACACGCTGTCGCTGTCGATCTATTGCACGGCGTGGACGTTTTACGGCGCGGTGGGCTATGCGGCGCGCTCCGGTTTGGAATATCTGACGATCTATATTGGCCCCTCTCTGGTGATGATCGGCTGGTGGTGGCTCTTGCGCAAGTTGGTGCGGATTGGCCGCAGCCAACGCATCACGTCGATTGCGGATTTGATTTCGTCCCGCTACGGGAAATCCAATTTGTTGGCGGTGGGCGTGACCGTTTTGGCGGTGATTGGTACGACGCCCTACATTGCGCTTCAGCTTCAATCGGTAACTGTGAGTTTTGACGTCTTCTCAAGCGCTTATGGTGCGGAGTTGACAGAGGCAACGCAGGGCAGCAATGCGCTTCTGGTGGCAGCGGGCTTGACGCTTTTCACCATTGTTTTTGGCACGCGCAATCTGGATGTGAATGAGCGCCACCACGGTGTGGTAATGGCTGTGGCGGTGGAAGCAATTGTGAAATTGTTTGCGCTGTTGGCGGTGGGCATTTTTGTGGTCTGGGGCCTGGGGGGCGGTGTCAGTGAAACGCTGGCCCGCATTGATGCCAGCGAGATTGGGCAGTGGCAGATGCGCGGCGACCGTTGGGCGATGTTGATCTTTCTGTCTGGTGCAGCGTTCTTGTGCCTGCCACGCATGTTTCAAGTCATGGTGGTTGAGAACGAAGACGAGGATCATCTGCGCACCGCCAGCTGGGCCTTTCCGGCCTATCTGATGATTATGAGCCTGTTTGTGGTGCCGATTGCGGTGGTGGGGTTGGACCTCATGCCTGCGGGCAGCAACCCGGACTTTTTTGTGCTGACCGTGCCTTTGGCAACGGGCAATGATGCGCTGGCGATGCTGAGTTTTATTGGCGGATTTTCCAGTGCGACGTCGATGGTGATTGTGGCGGCGCTGGCGCTTTCGACCATGGTCTCCAACCACATTGTCATGCCGATCTGGCTGAGCACCCAAAGCGTTGGCGCGTCGGTGTCCGGCGACGTGCGCCACGTAGTCTTGCTGTCGCGGCGTATTTCCATCGGAGCGGTTGTGTTCTTGGGCTACCTCTATTTCCGCCTGTCGGGCGGGGGCAGTGCGCTGGCCTCGATGGGGCTTATTTCTTTTGCCGGTGTGGCGCAGTTTTTGCCGGTGTTGATTGGCGGGATCTTCTGGCGTGGGGCGACGCGCACAGGCGCTTTTGTGGGCCTGACAGTAGGCTTTTTGATTTGGGCTTATACGCTCCTTTTGCCGAGCTTCGGCGCAGGTACTTTGGTGTCGGAAACCATGTTGGCGGAAGGGCCCATGGGGATGGGGTGGCTGCGGCCTCAGGCGTTTTTTGGCATTACCGGCATGGACCCGTTGGTACATGCAGTGTTCTGGTCCATCCTATTGAATACAATGAGTTTCTTTATCGCGTCTCTGGTGGGGTTCCCGTCGCCGCTTGAGCGTTTGCAAGGCGCGCAGTTTGTGAATGTGTTTGAGCATAGCTCCACCCCGCAGAGCTGGGGAGGCAGCTTGGCACAGACTGAGGATTTGATGGTGATGGCGCAACGCATCATCGGCGCGCGGGAGGCCCAAAACCTGTTTGAACGCGAAGCCAAGCGGCAGGGGATGAGTGGACTGTTACCGGAACCGTCGCCGGACTTTTTGCAGCGTTTGGAGCGGGAATTGGCGGGCTCTGTGGGGGCCGCGACGGCACATGCGATGATTGGGCAGATTGTCGGCGGTGCGTCGGTGTCCGTTGAAGATCTGATGGCTGTGGCGGATGAGACCGCGCAGATGATGGAATACTCCAGCCGGTTGGAGGCCAAATCAGAAGAACAGGCGCGCACGGCGCGGCAGCTACGCCAAGCCAATGAAAAGCTGACGCTGATTTCAGAGCAAAAAGACAGCTTCCTCAGTCAGGTGAGCCATGAGCTGCGCACGCCGATGACGTCCATTCGGGCCTTCTCAGAAATTCTGCGGGACAGTGACCGGTTGAGTGAAGACGAAAAGATCAAATATAGCTCGATCATTCATGATGAAGCGCTGCGTCTGACACGGCTGTTGGATGACTTGCTGGACCTGAGTGTGCTTGAGAGTGGTCGGGTGAACCTGAACCTGCAAAGCGGGTCATTGAAGGGCATTCTGGATCACGCGGTGTCGAGTGCCTTAACCGGGGCTGGTGAGTACAAGATTCGGGTTGAGCGAGATTCTGCGGTTGAAGATGTTATGCTCAATACCGATCTGGACCGGCTGAGCCAAGTGTTCATCAATCTTATTGGAAACGCTCAGAAATATTGTGATGCCAGCGTGCCGAAACTGCGCATTGAAGTGGGGCGCAGCACTGGGGCGTTGGTGGTGGATTTCATCGACAATGGCAGTGGCATCCCAAAGGCGGAGCAGGCAGTTATTTTCGAAAAATTCTCCCGCACGGGGGAGCAACGGGTCAAAGGCGCGGGGCTTGGTTTGGCGATTTGTCGCGAGATCATGACCCGTCTTGGAGGGGCCGTGGAATACCTTCCCGGGCAGGGGGGCGCAGCGTTCCGGGTGACCTTGCCAGAAGAGGCGGCATTGGCTGCGCAATAGGCACAATTTCACACGGATTTCGATGGCCTCGTAGAGGCTCTGTTAACCTTATTGCGGCACATCTGTCCTGTAAGGAGCCACAGACAGGGCAGATCCGGATATGAGTGAAACTCAAGCCACCTCTATTCTACGACGTAAAGCAGCGGATGGGCGGACCGAGCATCAGGCGCGCGCGATGACCCCCAACAAGGCCCTGCGCCTTGGCCTCGCTTTGGCGGCGGAGAAGGGTATGGATCTGGCGCTGGATGTGACTGATGTGCGCCATGTGAAGCTGCCGCACCGAGCGCTTGAGGTGACGCTGGACAATGAATCCCTGCTGATGTTGCTCGAAGGGCAGAATGGTGAGCCTGGTGCGCTGGCGATGGATATGCAGGTGATGGCCGGTTTGGTGGAGTTCCAAACCCTCGGTCAGGTTGTTCCCAAGCCTGTGACTGATCGCGTGCCCACCAAAGTGGATGCCGCGCTGATTACGCCGTTTCTGGAAGATGCGTTGATGCGCTATGTGCGCATGTTGGCCGAAGAAGGCGAGGCGCCTTACTGGCTTCAGCATTATAAATTTGGCGCGATGATGCAGGACACGCGGACCCTGTCGCTGGCGATGACGGCGCAGGATTATCATATGTTTGTGCTCGACGTGAAACTCGAGCGCGGCAAGAAAACCGGCACGATGGCGTTGCTGTTCCCGGATGTGCGGGTTTTGGTCAATGAGCCAGAAGAGGATGCTCAAACCGACGCTGAGAAATTTCAGAATGGTGTGAAGCAGGCTAGCACGGTGCTGACTGCGGTGGTGGGCAAGATCAGCCTGCCCATTGCGCAAATCCAGGGGCTGCAGGTTAGTGATACGTTGCCACTTGGCGAGGAAGCCATGCAGAATGCCACGCTCGAAGCGCTGACCGGTGAAGAGATTGCCGAGGTCCGGATTGGGCAGCTCAATGGCATGCGCGCGGTTTGTGTCCCGGGGCTGGTGGGGGCTGTGCCTGCTGCGTCCCCGTCTACGGAATTGACGGTTCCGGATATGCCGGACATGGGGATGCCCGACATGGGCGCGCCTGAGATGCCTGCGATGGATATGCCCGCTATGGATATGCCGGGAATGGATATGCTCGCGATGGGTGGGATGGACGACCTTGGCGGCGACTTGCCAGGAATGGCGGAAATGCCTGCACTTGATGGTGGCGGATTGCCAGATATGGGTGGGGAGCTGCCTGATCTTGGCGGTGATTTGCCGGATCTGGGTGGCGGCGGCCTGCCGGACCTTGAGCCTATGGGCGAGATGGGTGTCGGTCTGGATGCGGACAACGGCATGGAAGATTTTGCCGGGCTGGACGATCTCGACGATCTGATCCAGCTGGGCAACGAAGATATTGGCGATCCAGCGGCGCTGGCCGACCTGGATTTTACAGGCACGTAAGACGTTCGAGCAGTCTTAACGCGCAGACGCAAAAAAGCCCCGCCGGAAGAGCGGGGCTTTTTGTTTGCCAGGTCAGATGTTTAGCCCTGAGATTTGATCGCTTCCAGATGGGGTGCCAAGCCGGAAATATCGTAGCCGCCATTGGCCGCAGCATTTACGATATCGGCCGCGTCCATGTCTTTGGCCTGAGACAGGGCCCAGCAGATGGTGGAGCGTGTGCCAGAGCGGCAATACGCCAGAACCTTGCCTTCCGCATTTGCCAGGCTGTCGCGTTGCAGAGCTTGGCGATCCGGTGTCATCGTGTCCATGGTCAGCGGATTAACCACATATTGCAGGCCTGCCGCTTCGGCAGCGGCGCGCATGGTCTCGGAATGCTGATCCGGGCCCACCTCGTTGTCGGGGCGGTTGTTGATGACAAGCCCAAAGCCAGCTTCGGCAAGGGCGGCAAAATCTGCAGCGCCAATCTGAGGCGCGGCATAGAAGCGGTCGGTGATCTGACGAATATCCATGGCGATTGCTTACTCGGCGGGAACGGCGCTGTCCAGTTGCGCGCGCGCCAGAGGGGCCAACGCCATGCCTGCGAGCATTGCCGCAAAGAACACCCAATGCGGCCAGCCGCCATAGCTGAGCGAGGCGACCGATGGACCGGGGCAGAGGCCGGCGAGGCCCCAGCCGATGCCAAACAGGATTGAGCCCATGACCAGATTGCGGCCCAGCTTTGGTTCCGGTGGGGAAGGGAACTCTCCGCCCACGACGGGTTTACGTCCGTTGGTCAACAGCCAGGCAATCGCCATCGGGATGATGGCGCCGCCTATGACAAAGGCCAAGGTGGGATCCCAGTTGCCAAAGACATCCAGCCAGCCTTGTACCTTGGAGGTGTCGGTCATGCCAGAAATGAACAGGCCTGCGCCAAACAGGCCGCCTGCGATCAGGGCAAGAAACATGCGGGTCATCAAATCACTCCCAGAAGGTGGCGGAAGAGCACAACGGTCAGGCCGCCGGCCATGATGTAAAAGACGGTGGCCACAATCCCGCGCAAGGACAGGCGGGAGAAGCCGCAGACGCCGTGGCCAGAGGTGCAGCCATTGGCGAGGCGGGTGCCGACGCCGACACAGAGGCCGGCCGCAATCAGCACAGCAATGTTGGTGGTGGCGTGGGTGTCCACGTCAGAGAACATGGGGTAGAGCAATACGGGCATCAGAAAGACACCGGCCAAAAAGGCGAGACGTTCGGCCATATTGCTTTTGCCGGAGCCGTCCACCAAGCCGCCGAGGATGCCGCTGGCGCCCATCACGCGCCCGTTGCCCAGCAAAAAGACGGCGCCGCCAAGGCCGATGAGGAGGCCGCCGCCCAGCCCGTAGAGCCAGTCGGTAGGTATGGTGTTTAGCATATTTTTTCCTTTGATGTTCGCGCGTTAAGGATCAAAGTTTATTTACTGGGACCTTGAGGAAGACGTCGCCTTCTTCATCGGCTTCCGGCATTTGCCCGGCGCGCATGTTCACTTGCAGCGACGGGATGATGAGTTTGGGCATCGCCAAAGTGGCGTCGCGGCTGTCACGCATTTCGACAAAGCTGTCTTTGTCTGCGCCGTCACCGACATGTACGTTGTTGGCTTTTTGCTCTCCCACGGTGGTTTCCCAGGCGTATTCATCGCGGCCCGGTGCCTTGTAGTCGTGACCGACAAAAATGCGGGTCTCGTCCGGCAGGGCGAGGATTTTCTGGATCGACTGATAAAGCGTTTCTGAAGAGCCGCCGGGGAAGTCACAGCGGGCGGTGCCGAAGTCCGGCATGAACAAGGTGTCGCCAACAAAGGCGGCGTCGCCAATCACGTAGGTCATGCAGGCCGGTGTATGGCCGGGGGTGTGCAACACGTCGCCGCGCAGTTGCCCGATCATGAAGCTGTCGCCTTCTTCGAACAGTTTGTCGAACTGGCTTCCATCACGCTGGAATTCGGTGCCTTCGTTGAAGACCTTGCCAAAGGTGTCCTGTACAATGGTGATGTTTTTACCGATACCAATTTTGCCGCCGACCTTTTCTTGCAAGTAAGGCGCGGCGGAGAGGTGGTCTGCGTGCACGTGGCTCTCGAGAATCCATTCCACTTTCAAATTGTGCTTTTGCACATGGGCGATGATCTCATCGGCGGATTTTGTATCGGTGCGGCCGGAGCTGTAGTCAAAATCCAGAACGCTGTCGATGATGGCGCAAGACGCGCCGGCGGGGTCTTTCACAACAAAAGAAATTGTGTTCGTCGCGTCGTCAAAAAAGGCTGTTACGTCGGGGGTCATGGCGATTCCTCTATTTGCTGAGAAACATATATGAAAGATTGCATGTGTTTCAAGGTGCGGGTGCATTTTGTGATGAAAACCGCCGCGGTGCGACGTGTTTTTGGGCGGTGCTTGATGTGAATCAAGGCGCATGTTCGGCGCCACTGTCAAGGTGCGTGCGGGATTTGAGATCGCAGGTTTTGGCGGTGTCATGACAAATGGAGACGACGATGACAGACTATAGCAAATACAAGGCAGCCTTGCTTAAGCGCTTGTCAGAACTGGATAAACGTCTGCACGCTATCGAAGCGGAACTGGATGCGCCGCATTCCAAAGACTGGGATGAAGCCGCCGTGGAGCACGAGGGCGACGAGGTGCTGGAAGGGCTGGGCACCAGCGGGCAGGAAGAAATTCGCCGTATTCAGGCCGCTCTGGAGCGGATGCGTGCGGGTGAGTATGGTTTTTGCGTAAAGTGTGGCGATGCAATTGCTGCAGCACGTTTGGATGTGGTGCCGGATGCGCCACTTTGCAGCAGCTGTGCTGCGGGTTAACCCACGCTGGCACACTTAGACCTGAAATTTGCGTAGGGAGGACGTGACATGACTGTGGACCAACTGTTGAGCCGTGCAGAGGCGCTGGAAACCAAGATCCACAAGGCGGACACTGGGGACCGTTATGAACTGCATCAGCAGCTGCATCGGACTTTGATGAATATTGAGCAGAGCGGTGGCCGTGTGCCTGCGCGCTTGCGGCGGCTGGATCTTGATCTGCTGGATCAGGAAATCGAAGACAGTTTTGACAATATGCCTGTGTGACAGATGTGCCGATCTGCGTGCGGCCTGTGGATAACTGGGCTTGCGCAGCGGCCTTCTGCGGTTAAACTCTGAAAACACAAGGGCTTGCGCCCGTGTTTGTCGGGGTTGAGGCATGACGCAGTTGCTAGAATATTCGGTAGAGGGCGGGGTTGCGATCCTGTCGATGAACCATCCGCCCACCAATGCGTTGACCGCGGCGCTGCGGAGGGCGGTGTATGATGCGCTGCAAGACGCGCTTGCGGACAAGATGGTGGGCGGCGTTGCGTTGGTTGGCAGCGGGGCTGAGTTTTCCGCTGGGCGAGATTATTCCGAACTGGGCAAACCGATTGCACATCCCAATCTGGCGGACCTGTGCGCCGCGATTGAGGCGGCAGAGAAACCGGTCGTGGCGGGCTTGTCTGGCGCTGTCATGGGCGGCGGGCTGGAGCTGGCTTGGGCCTGCCATTATCGTGTGGCCCATAGCAGCGCCAAGGTGGCGATGCCGGAGGTGGCGCTTGGGGTGATGCCCGGCGCTGGGGGCACGCAGCGTGCGCCGCGTCTGCTCGGGGCGGATACAGCGCTGAATATCCTTTTGTCCGGGGTGTTGATGCCGATCACCTCCGCCGAGGTGGCGGGCATGGTAGATGACATCACAGACGGTGATCTGCGTGAGGCGACCGTGCTGTTTGCACTCACGTGTATTGCCAAATACCACCCCGCGCGGCGGACGTCTGACGCAACTCAGGGGATTGCAGATTTTGACGCCTTTCAGGCGGGGGTGCGCAAGTGGGAAGCCCGCATTGAACCCCGGGGGCAGGATGCGGCCTTGGCCATTCTGGAATGCGTGAAGGCGGTGCCTTTGTTGCCGTTTGAGGTTGGGTTGGAATTTGAACGCGAACGGTTTGAGACGTTGGTCACGTCCGATCAAAGCCGGGCGTTGCGTCATGTGGCACTGGCAGAGCGACGGGCTGCGCGCTTGCCGGAGTTGCATCAGGCCGAGGCACTTCCGGTAAAGAGCCTTGGCGTGGTTGTGGGGGCAGATCGCGTGGGCGCAGATTTGGCGCTGGCAGCGTTGCAGCATGGCTTGAACGTGGTTTTGACGGCGCAGGTGCCGGCGGCGCTTGAACTGGCGCAGCGCCGGATTGAGGCTGCCCTACAGCGCAAGGTGAGTGGCGGTCATATCGAAGATGCGGCGAGCCGTGAGGTGCGCGCGCGGCTGCGGGTGGAATCCGACTTTGTGGCGCTCTCTGGCGCGGATGTGGTGATTGAGGCCGTGGGGCAGGGGCGGGAGATATCACGCCAGATTGCGGCGCAGCTTGATGGCATTGTCAAAGAGGATGCGGTGATAGCGGTGCATGATCCGGCGGCGCAGATTGGACCGGTGGCACAGGCCACAGGCAGCCCACAGGATGTGGTTGGGCTTTATGTGCCAAACCTGCATCTGCGCACATCGGGTGCGGAAGTTGCGGTAGGCAAAAGCACAGGGCCGGAGGCCGTTGCAACGCTTTTTGCCATGCTGGGTGAGATTGGTTTCCTGCCGGTGCGGGCGAAGACCTACAATGGCCTCATTGGGCAGAACGTGTTGGGTGCTTGTGTGCGGGCGGCTGAGGATTTGGTTCGAATTGGGGCCGACCCCTATGAGATCGATCGGGTGATGCACGCTTGGGGCTTCACGATTGGGCCGTTTCAAATTGCCGATGCGCTTGGGCTCAATGCGCCGGGGCTGCGCACGGCGCAGGCGGGGAGCAGCACAGTGCTTTACCGGATGGGGCGTGAGGGGCGCAGCACGCAGCGCGGATGGTACCAGTATTCTCAAGAACATCCTTTTGGTGCGACGGATGCAGATGCGCTGCGTATTGCGCAGGCGACCGTTGAGGATGAGGCGAAGTCTGTGAGCAAGATCGGCCTGCACGGCGTTGATATTCAGAAAACCTGCCTGGCGGCGATGGCCAATGCCGGGGCACGGTTGTTGCGCATGGGGGTGGCGTCCAAACCGTCCGACATCGATGTGGCGATGATCCATGGGTTTGGCTTCCCGCGTTGGCGCGGCGGGCCGATGCTTGCCTCTGATGATCACGGGTTGGTGGATCTGCGCAATCACCTGCGCACGATGGCGGCGCAGGGGGATGCGTTTTGGAAACCCGAACCGCTGTTTGACACGTTGATCAAGAACGGGCGCGGGTTTGGGGCCTTAAACGGTTAAGGTCAGGACAGGGAAATCCCGACCATCACCACCATCAGGCCGATGACAGACAGGAACAGTGCGCCCATGTTGAGCGGTACGACTTTCTGAACCGCGATACGCAGCTCGTCGTCTGAGAGACCAGCACGGCGGGCTTTGGCAACTTTCACGATGGAGAGGATCAGGCCCAAGAGGCCAATCATCGACATCAGGGCGCCGCCCCAGATCATCCATTGCATCGCGGATTTCCCTTTTTTGAGGGCGCCAGAGGTCTGGCGCCATGTCTGGGACAGGCAGCTACCGGATTGTGGTGAGGCGTGCAAGGTTGGGGACGCGCGGCATTTGGCACAGATCACAGGAAATGGCTTTGCGGGCCTTGCATGGCACGGCGGTTTGCGGTCTATAGCTGCGTTAATCTTGGCGCCCGCGCGGCGCACACAATCGGCACAAAATGAGGTCAGACATGAGCGAAGGCACTTCTTCGGACGCGCAATACGGCGTCACCGGTCAGGAACTGAAACAGTTCATCGAGCGCGTCGAGCGTTTGGAACTTGAGAAAGCAGAGGTGGCTGAGCAGATCAAAGAGGTCTTTGCAGAGATGAAAGGCCGCGGCTTTGATGTGAAGGCGATCCGCACAATAATCCGCGAGCGCAAGCAAGACCCCAACGATGTGGCTGAGCAGGAAGCGGTGATTGATATGTACAAATCCGCGTTGGGCATGGCCTAAACTTCCGTTGCACCACGTGTTTGAGAGGCTCTCCTTTGGGGAGCCTTTTTCTTTGGCAAAACACGCAGCATTGACGCAGAGAAATCAGGCGATACCCTAATATTGATGGCCGTAGCAACTATTGGACCGGCTATCATCCCGATTTCAGTTGAGGAAATTTTCTTATGCGGTTTTTGAGAATTGCCACTCGTTGCGCGTTGTTGTCCGCGATTGGCTTGCTGCCAAATGTTGCGGCTGCGGAAGGCTCTGCGGATGCGAACAACCCGCTTGCCGATGTGCGGGCTTTCAACATTCAAGGGTACTACTTGGGTGACTTCAGCGGCATGCCGGATAGTACAGACGGCTATCAGGCAATCTTGCGCTATGCGCAGCCATTGACCTTTGGCGATACCAATTGGCTCATGCGCGCATCGGTACCCTACAACTCCCTTCCAGTTGGCGGTGGCGGCACGACAATCAGCGGCATTGGCGACATTGATGTGTTTTTGGCCTATCAGTTTGACACCAAACCCGGCATCAGTTTTGGGATTGGACCGCAGGTGGTTGCGCCGACGGCATCCGACGACAGGTTGGGGGCGGATCAGTGGCAGCTTGGGGTGGCCAATGTCTACTTCAATGGCACATCGCCGACGTTCCAATGGGGCTATTTGTTGATCTACCGCACCGGCATTGGCAGCACGCCAGCGGTGCGCACGCGGCCTGAAGTGGGGGCATTTCAGCCATTCTGGTTCTATCAGTTAGGCCAAGGTTGGTACACCGGCGGCGCACCCATCTGGACCTATGATTTTGCAACCGACAATTACAATGTGCCCTTTGGGCTGCGCTTGGGCAAAGTGCAACAGCGCGGGAAGGTCACGGCCAACTATTTCATTGAGCCACAGTGGTCTTTGGCAAGCCGTGGAGATGGCCTGCCTGAGTTTCAGCTCTACGCTGCGGTGAATTTGCAGTTTCGCTGAGGGTTAGGGCGTCAGGACAGTGACGCCGGGGATGCGTTCGATGAGGTAGACATCCTCGTCATAGGCCTGCGTCATCTGCTCGACCATCTGTTCGGTCCATCCAGGCAGGTCGAGTTCTTCTTCGATCGCGTCCTCAATGGCGAATTTGTCCAAAAAGGCTGCGTAAATCCGGCGCTTTTGGATTTCGGTCACGCCGGGGTGTTCGGCCAAAAAGGCCTCCAGCCGGGTCATGCCCTCGTCGCTCATGATGGTGCGCAGCAGATCCGTGGCGCCCGCAACCTCCGTGGCGGGGTCCAGACCGGCCATCTCGCGCATGATTTCCTCCCATATGATTGGGGTGTCCTCGTTGCACCAGACGGTGACCGGAATATGCGGAACGGCATTGCGAATGCGAATGATCAGTTCGGACCAGCGCAGGGCGGTTGGGTCACAATTGTCGGTGACCTCTTCAATGGGATGGTTCGGTGAAGCCGCCACCAAAGCGGGGACAAAAGTGGCGGGATTGCGAATGGACAGAAAGATCTCCATCTCTTCGCCATAAAACAGCGCCGAAACCCCACGCAGGCGGTCCTCTGCATTGGGGAAGAGGGTGTTGTCCCGGATGGCACGGCGCGGCACACCAAAGAAATTGTCGTTGGACAGGATCATCCGGTCCGGACGCGCATCGCCAATCATTCCGCCCATAATTGCCCCTTTGAAATCAGTGGCCATGACGGAATGGGTCATTTGCCCAAGGGTGTCTCGGATCTGACGGCGGTATGTTGACGGTGGAGGCAGAGCGATGCCGTTCTGCGTCAACAGGTCCTGATTTTTGGTCAGGCTGCCGAGCAGTTTGCCCTCATCTGTAAAGTGCGCGCCCGCGTGAAGTACAATCTGCATGTTCTTTTCGTTGTTGGATTGTGCCGTTACAAGTATAGCCTCGTTTCTGGACAGTAAAACCAGATTCAGGCAACACAAGGGCGCGATAAAGGAATCCCCTGTGCATTCACATGTGACAACACCGCCCGTCGATCGAACTTCATCCGCTAAGCGGTTGAAAGCGTTTCTGTCTTTCGATCCTTGGTCGATTGGCGCCTTGTTGGTTGCGGTCGTGGTGCTGGCGCCGATTCTGGCGGTGGTTTGGATCGCCTTTCATCCGGTGGAGAATATCTGGCCGCATTTGCTCTCCACAACTTTGCCGCGCTATCTGCGCAACACGCTGGTGTTGATGGCCTCTGTCGGCGTTTTGGCGGCCTCCATGGGAGCCACGGCCGCCTGGTTGGTGACGCGCTACCGGTTCCCTGGCGTGCAATGGATTCAGTGGGCGCTGCTGCTGCCGCTTGCCATTCCGGCCTATGTCGGTGCCTATGCATTGGTGGATTTCTTAGAATACGCGGGGCCGGTTCAAACCGGCTTGCGCGAGCTGTTTGGTTGGAAGACCAGCCGCGACTATTGGTTCCCGGAAATCCGATCCATGGGCGCGGCGATCCTTGTGTTGTCTGCGGCGTTGTTCCCCTATGTCTATATCCTCGCGCGCGCGGCCTATCGGGAACAATCCGGTGCCAGCGAGGAGGTGGCGCGGTCGCTGGGGGCGGGGCCGTTGGCCCGGTTCTGGCGCGTGGGCCTGCCGATGGCGCGTCCGGCAATTGCCGCCGGCACAGCGATTGTGATGATGGAAACCGTGAATGATTTTGGCACGGTGGATTATTTTGCGGTGCAAACGCTCACCACCGGCATTTTCAGCGTATGGCTGGAAAGCAATAACGCGGGTGGCGCGGCGCAGATTTCCAGCGTGGTGCTGATGCTGGTCATCCTGCTGGTCACTATGGAGAAGATCAGCCGCCGAAAGGTACAGTTTTTCAGCTTGAGCAATCGCAACCGCCCGGCCGAGCCGGTACAGCTTACAGGTCTTTGGGGCTGGCTTGCGATGCTGGCCTGTTTGATGCCGTTTCTGATTGGGTTTGTGATGCCGTTCACGGTCATCGCGCACAACGCTGCCGGAAGTCTGGACCAATGGCGCGATCCGGCGCTGCTGACGGCGCTGTGGAACACGCTGCGGGTGTGTGGCATTGCGGCGGTGGTGACGGTGATCGCTGGCGTCCTGATGGTCTATGGTGTGCGTTTGTCTGGGCGCAGCCTGCCGCGGCTGCTCTTGCCCATCACCACCATTGGATACGCGGCACCGGGGGCGGTTTTGGCGGTGGGTATCCTGATCCCGCTCGCCGTGCTCGACCATAAGCTGGCGGATGTGATTGAGGCGGCAACTGGCTCCCCGACGGGATTGATTCTCACCGGCTCTTCCTTTGCGTTGATTCTGGCGTATTGCGTGCGATTCTTTGCCATCGCACAGGGTGCAGCCGATGGCGCCATGGGGCGTGTGCCGCCCAGCCTGCCGATGGCTGCCCGATCGCTGGGACGCGCAAAGGGGCAGGTTCTGCGCGAGGTCTATATGCCATTGGTGCGCGCCTCGGTAGGCTCTGCACTGCTTTTGGTCTTTGTGGATTGCGTGAAAGAACTGCCAGCGACCATGCTGCTGCGCCCATTTAACTTTGATACATTGGCCACGCGCGTGCATGAGCAGGCCAGTTTGGAGAACCTGCCGGACGCCAGCCCCGGCGCGATTATGATTGTTTTGGTGGGGCTTGTGGCGGTTGGATTGCTTGCACGTGCAAATCGCTAAAAAAGCCTCTTGCAGGTTCTGAGCGAAGGCCTTAAACGAAGCTCCAGTGCCCCTATAGCTCAGCTGGTAGAGCAACTGATTTGTAATCAGTAGGTCCGCGGTTCGAGTCCGTGTGGGGGCACCACATATCCGCATTAAGTATTTGTAAATTTGTGAAAAAATGGCGACTTGGAAATCTAAGCCACCATTTGAGCCACCTTTTGTCATTTGCTAGGATCACGGTTCTTCGAACAACCCTTCCAGCCCAGCGGCCTTCAAACAGGTGGTTGAACTTTCGTTGCCGCCCGAATTGCAGGTCTTGAGCAGCCCTTGCTTTTCAAACGATACACTTTTTTGCTGATAAGTCACTAATTTTAAAAGAAAATTTTTCATGGAGAACAGCGAATTAAACTTCCTTACATCATGTGGCGACGTCAGCCTTGAGAGCGCAGGAAGTTCGCATCTAGTCTTGCGTGCGTCGAACACAATTGAGCAGTGTTTCCCGCCACATCGGGCGGGAAGCGGTCATTCGCTGCGGTAATCACCAACGACTGCTATGCGCAGGTAGCTGACTTTGCAAAGTCTATGCGGTTTTCCGGAAGCGGACGTATATCCTGATCGCGGCCAATGACGGCTCCGAGCCCATAGGAGAAGTCTTGAATCTGTGCTGCGCGCGCACGCAGCGAAAATTTTGCTGCAAACGCGCACCCATTTATGGTGCGGGGCTTCAAACAAACCGGCCGCTCGGAAATCTAATAGATTGACGGGGTCAGCGTGGTGCCGATGTCTGGGTTTGGAGGGGGGATCGGAGGATATGTCATGCCAAGCGTCCAACTACCTGCAACTACCCCGAAACGCAGCGCCTGGAACCAGGGGCGGATCATCGGTCAAAAATGGCCATTGTTACCAAAACAAGTCTGGGCGATCCGAGCACGGCTGGAACTTGCAGGCAATCTGCGCGATTTAGCTTTGTTCAATGTCGCCATCGACAGTAAGTTGCGGGGCTGTGATCTGGTTAAATTGGCGGTGACCAATTTAGTTGAACATGATTGCGTGCGCGAACGGGTTTCTGTGATCCAGAGCAAAACAAAAAAACCAGTGCAATTTGAATTGACAGAAAACACCAGAGAGACTGTCATTTCGCGGGTCAGGTCACCCGAGATGATTGGCTGTCAATTCATGTTCCCGAGCCGCTTTCACGACCGTCCGCATATCTCGACGCGTCAGTATGGTCGACTTGTTCGGGATTGGGTGACGGCGATTGGCTTGGAACCGAGCGGTTACGGCACGCATTCAATGCGCCGGACCAAAGTCGCAGAAATTTACCGTAAGACTGACAATCTGCGTGCTGTGCAGCTTCTACTTGGCCATACAAAGGTCGACAGCACAGTCCGTTACCTCGGAATCGAATTGGAAGATGCGTTAAGTATCGCCGAGCGTATCGACCTATAAACGATGTCGGTGAACGGTGCTTGCCGTTCGCCGACTTAGAAAAGAACTAAGCTAAATACTGCAAATACAGCGTGCGCGCGCGCCCCCGCCGCCCGATGCTGCACACCTATGAAGAGCGGCAACCTAAGTCGACCGGCAATTCTAGTCCGTCAAATGGCCCTGCGGGAAACGGCACTGTGAAGTCGCCATACTTATTTCGTGATATTCAATTTTGAAATCCAACGTCCGTTGGCTACGAGCCTATTTCGCGCAGCGCGCTTATCCCTGAGCAACCTGACTTGCCGCCTCGGCCTTTGCTGCGATCCGATCCCACTGGTGCGCTGAAATATCGGATGCGCTGGCGATCCAGCTTCCTCCGACGGCAAAAATAAAGTCATGGTTCAACCAGTCGTTCATGGTTTCGGGTGTAATACCGCCCGTCGTATTGAACCGAAGGCCCGTGTGGCGGTACGGCGCTGCCAATGACTTCAGCATATCTAGCCCCCCAGACGCGAGGGCAGGGAAAAACTTGACCCGATTGCATCCCGCCCGCAGGGCTGTCTGAATGTCGGACGGTGTCATAACGCCAGGAACAAACGGGAGGCCGATCTTGCTTGCTTCGGACAAAACCGCCCTGTCAATTCCCGGTGCCAGTGCGAATGCGGCTCCTGCGTCCTGAACGGCATGCAGCTGTACTTCGCTCAAAACCGTGCCCGCGCCGACGAGCATTTCGGGCCTGTGCTTGGCGATCAGGCGAATGGAGTCAATCGCGGCTTCGGTGCGCACCGTGATTTCAGCGACAGGCAAGCCGCCCTCCAACAGCGCATCAGCCAACGGAAGGGCGTCATCCGCATTTTCGATGGTAATAACAGGGACCACCCTATGAGTGGCTATTTCGTCGAAAATGTCCATAAAAGCCGCCTTTCTGATAGAGTCATTCGGGGAATGGTGGGAGAAATTCACTTGGAATCCTTGCTCCGAAATGTCGGATCACCTCTGCTGCCATAGCCTGTCCGCAAGCGACCGCTGATGCGGGCGATTTGCCTGACAGGCGCGCCGCAAGATATCCGGCATTGAACGCATCCCCAGCCCCTGATGTGTCGCGCACGTCGGTCGCCTTCTTGGTCGATATGTCTTGCATGTCGCCCGCGAAAATGCTGACCGGGGCGGCGCCGTTTTTCACAACCACTTCGGACGCGCCAAACGCGGAGATGCGATTGATTGTTTGATCTGGTGACGGATCCCCCCACAGCGCCGCTTCGTCGTCAAAGCTGGGCAGGGCGACGTCGGTTATGGCAAAAAACTGTGCCATCGCGGCGCGTGCTACGTCCGGTGATGACCAGAGTTTTTGCCGCACGTTCGGGTCAAATGAAATGCGGGTCCCAGTGGTTCGGGCCTTTTGCAAAGACTGCGCAAGGCGATCTCGGCCGGTGTCATCAAGGATGCCGAGCGTGATGCCGGACACATGGATTAGACCGGCGCCGGCAAAGGCGCGGTCCAGCCATATGGCGTCATGGGCTAAGCGCCGCGCGGCGGATGCTTCGCGCCAATAGCTGAAACTGCGCTCGGCTCCCGCCAGTTCGATCATGTAGAGCCCCATCGTACGGTTCGCATCGCGGCCTACATAAGTGGTTTCAATACCGTCCTGGCGCAGCATGTCGACGAAACTGTCAGAGACCGTGTCCGTACCGACGCGCGTGACATACCCGACGTCCAGCGCCGCATTCGGGATTTGCGCCATATGCCACGCCGTGTTGAAGGTGTCGCCCGCAAAGCCACGCCGATACGTGTCTGCGCCAATGACGGCCATCTCGATCATGGCTTCTCCAACGGCTAGAACCCGATCTGATGTGAAGGTCAGCATTGGGCGCTCTGGTCGTTTGTCTTGAAGATGTCGCCCGTCAACCACGCCGGCCAATCGCGTTCAAAGAACGAGCGCGCGCCGTCATGGGTGCGATTATTGCGCGACGAGACCACCATTCCTGTGCCGCCATAGGTCACGATCAATTGCTGGTGTTTGTCGATGTCGCGCTCACCGCGAAAGCGAGCTTCATAGAAGGGGCCTTTGGCGGTGTGGGGCAAGGCATCGCCTTGCGGGTCACAGATGGCCCGCGCGCCGCGACTGCCGCCACCCTGCGAGATATAGGTATCAAGCGCACACAGCACCGCTTCTGAGGCCAGGGCCATTTGCTGCCATTGCACCGTGCGCGCAGCTTCTGACCGGCGAGAGGCCGTGATGCCGTGTTGTGTGATCTTGGCATTCAGGACGCGCGCGTCTGCAAGGGCCTGTGCCACGTCAGACCCTGTGCACACGAGCCCTGCCTTATCGCTCATCCTCGCTTGAACGTCAGATCGGACGGCCGTAACGGACAAAGGGCTGTCAGTGGCAAGCACTTGGTTAAGCTGCTGAACCGCTTGCGATGCAGCCTGTGTCACATCATCAGTCCAGACCAGTGCCCCAACCGCGCTGATATGTTCGGCAACGCGGGTGCCAAAGACCTGCCCCGCATTGAGCGCGGATCCACCCGGCCGTGTCGCACCGTGGGTGCCTGCGGCCTCGCCCACCGCATAGATACCGGACACATTGCTGCGCCCCCACGTGTCGACCGCGATACCGCCATTCATATGCTGGTGGTTGACCGCAAATTCCAGAGGGTCCGCGGTGATGTCGACCTTGTAGCGTTTGTAAAGCTCGATCGCGAGCGGGTTCATGTGGGCCAACCGATCAATGGGCAAGGCATGATCTGCGCCCGCTTTGCGCAGATACGTCGCCACATCATTGTCCAGCCGGTCAAGACTGAAGCCCTGATCAATTGGCAGCGGATTGCGGTTGAAATCCATAAAGACCCGCCGCCCAGCTTGCCCCTCGCGGAAAATCGCCAAATCAATCAGGCTGGACTGGAAATCGAGCATCCGACTTGCGTGAAATGGCCATTGATAGCCTTTGCGAAAGATGTTGGAGGCCATTTCTTGCGTCGTGCGGTAATAGTTCGCGAGGAAGTGGTGCTCAGCCCCGTCTGCATCAACCGAATAGATATGCGGGATGACCTGCACGTAGGTGCCCGACAGGTTCCACGGAAACCCTTCGCGGCGGGTGCCGATGCCGAACTGACTTTCGGTGATGTTGGTCAGCTCCAAGCCAGCCTCAAGTGCCAGCCCAAGGGTGCCAAAACACCCGTTCGGGAACACGCTGTCGCGGTACAACTCCCCCGGGCCGCCTGCAGCCAGCACAAGCGCGGAGCAGGCATAGATGGTAAGGCCGTAGGGGTTGGCGTCAGTGCTGTCTTTAGAGCGTATCGTGAGCACGCCGCACACACGATCCCCGTCCTTCAAGACCTTCACAACTGTCGTTTGATTAAAGAACGGAATACCCAGGCGGATGGCTTCTTCGGCAAGAACCTTGACCATCAGACGGGATGTGCGCGGCCCGCAGGACGTGGCGCGGCCAACCTCGTCGTGGTCGGTTTGATAGCGCAGCGTGCCGCCCAAATGGTCCTGCGGCAAAGGCAGCCCAAGGTATTGCAACGACGCCATGGCACGGATTGATCCGACAGCCTCAATATAAGCGGTGTCCTCATCCATCGCGCCGCCTGCGCCGATGGATGCGGCCATATCAAGGAAGTCGTCGCCTTGGTCTTTGGTGTTGGCGGTGTGTAGGGTTTGCTTGTCGGACCCAGAGCAAGCGGAGGTGCCCCCCCACGCGCTTTGGCTGAGAATGGCCGTCTTTACGCCGCGGCGTTTCATTTCTACGGCAGCGCGCAGACCCGCAGCGCCGCTTCCAACCACGATGGCGCCCGTGCGGTGTAGCGGAATGTCAAAACCGTCTATGGCAAGCGTTTCAACGGCATCCGGTTCGGACCCAAGGCGCGGCATCGCCACGTCGGTTAGATCGTCCAAAATATTTTGCGGGACAGAGAGGGCCACAGGCGTCTTCCTTCTTTGGCTTTAGAGATCGACCCACGCGCGCTGATCCGATGAGGTCATGCAGGCATCCACGATCTGGCAAATGTGGTGACCTGTCTCGAAGGTGGGCCACATGGGCGTGGCCATGGTGATTGATTTGATGACTTCGGCCACTTCGATGATTTTGCTTTCATTGTAGCCAAGTGCAAAATTCGGCAGCGGCAAGAACGCACCGTAAGTCGGGTGTTCGGGGCCTACATCGATTTCACGGAAACCACGGCGACCGCTGGGATCGTCGTTTGAATAGAACCGCATGCGGTTCACCTCGTCGAAGGTGTAGGCAAGGCTACCCTTGGTTCCATAGACTTCGTAGGTTTGCATGAATTTGCGACCCGTCGCGACGCGGCTGAAATCGACCAGCCCTTTGGCCCCATTTTCAAACGTACACAGGATGTTGGTACCATCGGCGTTTGTGACGTCGCCCCATTTTGTGTCCTTTGAGATCTCAGGAGCGTCATTGCCATAGCCCAACCCTTCGGCAATAGGACGTTTAGGCGTCGTGATGTAGCTGTCAGCGATCAAGGATGACACGCGCCCGACCAGAAACTCCATAAAGCTAAAGACATGGCTGCCGGTGTCGCCAATGATCCCTGTGGGGGCGAGGTTCCCGTCGGCGCGCCACATGTAGGGCGCCAAGGGATCGCCATAAATGTCGATATGCTGGCAGGCCTTGAACAGCTTGATCTCGCCGATCTCACCCGCATCGATGATTTCTTTTGCACGGTCATGGATCGGGTTGCGCGGGAAGGCATGGCCAACGCGGGTGATCACACCCTTTTCGCGGGCGATGTCGGCCAGTTCACGGGCTTGGCTCACGGTATCGGCCAGCGGCTTTTCACAATAGACATGTTTGCCCGCCAGCAGTGCCGCTTTGGCGACATCGTAGTGCAGATTGTCGGGCAGGCAGATATCGATCAGGTCGATTTCCGGGTCGTTCACCGCATCTTCCCAACGTGTCAGAATTTTCGCATTTGGTGCGCGGAAGGCGAGGTCTTTTGCTGCCGCTGGGTTTGCCTCGATGAGGGCTGCGACATGCGCCGTTCCGCCCTCGGTCCCCAGAAAATGGGGGAAGGTCTGATAGGCCATGGTGTGCACCTTGCCCATCCATCCAGATGCCCCAAGGACAGCCACATTTACGACAGTCATTTCGCGTTCCTTCTTTAAATTTGCGCCACACCGCTGGACGCCCGCACGACAAGTTGCACAGGACTGCGCGCCGTCGCTGGCGGTGCGACACCATCCTTGATCCAGGCGACGATTTGATTGGCCGTTGATGTTGCAAAACCCGGAATATCGCAGCTGACGGTGGTCAAGGGCGGATAGCTGTCCTGTCCGTCTTCGATGTCATCAAAGCCCACGACCCGCAGGTCAATCCCGGGTTTTATACCCAGATCCGGGCAGGCCGACAGAACCCCCAAAGCAACAAGATCGTTGAAGCAAATGGCACCATCGACATCAGGAAAGTCCGCCTTCAGTTTTGCAGCCATTGACTTACCAAAGGCACGTGTCGCCTGACCCGTCAGGATCACATGTTCTTGCCCGTGTTCGCTCAGAACGGACAGATAACCTTGCATCCTTTCCTGAGTCACAGGTCGCCCTTCAAGCCCGCCGAGGAAGGCAATTTTCTTGCACCCCTGCGCGATCAGGTGTTCAACCGCCAACCGCCCGCCGTGCAGGTAATCCGGCGCGAAAAATGGATAGGTTCCTTCTGCCCGTTCAAGCGTTCGGAACACCTGAAGCGTCGGTGTATTTGCCGCGTCCAAAACCGCAAGCGTTGCGGCCTCCTCTCCGTAGCTGGGGGAAATGATGAAGCCGGAGACCCCGTGTTCGACCAACGATGAAATCATCTGCGATTGCAGCTTGGGATCTTCATCACTGTTGGCCAGCACGGTCGCAAAACCGGCCTTGGCCAATTCCATCTGAAACAGCGCCGCAAATTCGGTGAAGAACGGGTTGCGCAGATCGTTGATGACCAGACCGATCAGGCCGGAACTGGCGGATCGCAGTGTTGCGGCTGACCGGTTGTAGACATACCCGATATCGGCCATTGCCTGCCGCACCGATTTGCGTGTCTCTTCCTTGACGGACGCACTGCCTTGCAAAACGAGGCTGACGGTGGATTTCGAAACCCCGGCTTCCTTTGCGACATCAAGGATGGTTGGACGCTGTTTCATACTGGTTCCTCGGTTGATCAGGTTCCGCTTACCCTAGACGTCCAGATCAAGAACCAAAATGCCATTTATGCCGCCGACCGCATGCGCGACAAGCTGGCCACCCAAGCACTGATGCTCTTGGTTGTCAGCATAGTTTTTCAGCGCGTCCCAGCTATCAAAATCAATGACAAAACCATGCATATAGCCGCGTTCGATCTGTTCGGGGCTTTGGGAGCGTCCGCCGGTGAACCCGCCCGCACCCGGCAGCTTCGCGGCCAATGCTGACAAGCCGTCATAGATGCCGGTGATCGTTTGCTCAGATGTCTCGGGCTTGAATTTGGTTAGAACGATATGTCGGATCATTGGATCATTCCTTGATCTTGTTTGATAATGTCAGCTGCCTTTTCGCCGATCATGATGGAGGGAGCATTGGTGTTGGACGAATTGACCGTCGGCATGACCGAGGCATCCGCCACGCGCAGCCCGTCAATGCCGTTAAAGCGAAGACGTGGGTCCAGAACCGCGGCCTCATCACTGCCCATGCGGCAGGTGCCCGCGCAATGGTGCGAGGTCTTGGAATGGAAGCAGATGAAGTTGAAATAGTCTTCGTCCGTCTTCACATCCGGTCCCGGCAACCGCTCGGCCAGAATGTACTTGCTGAGGGCGGATTGGGACAGAATGTCCTGCACCAGCTTCAGTCCACGGATCGACATGTCGCGATCATAAGGATCAGACAGATAGTTCGGGTCAATCAGCGGCATGTCCTTTGGATCGGCGCTTTGCAGCCGCACCGAGCCGCGCGAACGAGGGCGCAAATGACAGGCATTGAGCGTAACGCCGCCATTGGGCATCGCCTCGACCCCTGCTTCGATCCCGGTTCCAAGCCCAAGGTGCATCTGGATATCAGGCGAGCGGGCGTTTTCGTCCGCGTACCAGAACCCGCCGGTTTCAAAGAGGCTGGAGGCAACGGGGCCCTTGCGGGTCAGGATATATTGCAACCCCGCCAGCGCCGACAGGTGCAGTTTGGCAAAGCGGTCATAAGTGTGCGGGCCTGTGACTTCGCAAATCGCGTAGAGGTCGAGATGGTCCTGCAGGTTCGCCCCGACGTTTGGCTGATCATACACCACGTCGATCCCGAGGCTTTGCAGATGATCCGCTGGGCCTATCCCCGACAGTTGCAGCAAACGCGGCGAGCCAATCGCGCCAGAACATAGGATCACTTCGCGGTCTGCTGTGATTTTGGTTCCGTCAGCCATTTCGACACCCGTGGCGCGACCCTGTTCGACCAGCAGGCGTTTGACCTGCGCCTTCATTTGAACGGTGAGATTTGCCCGTCCTTTGGCCTGTCCCAGAAACGCCATCGCAGAGGATGAGCGCCGCGCGTTCTTTTGGGTCAATTGATAGTATCCTGCCCCGTCCTGTTTTTCGCCGTTCATATCCGTGTTCTTGGGAATTCCCAGTTGCCCGGCGGCTTCGATAAAGGCATCACAAATCGGCAAGGGGGCCGCAGGCTGGGACACGCCCAGCGGACCGCCCTTGCCGTGATAACGGCCCTCAAACGTATCGTTGTCTTCGGATTTTCTGAAATACGGCAGGACTTCTTCATAGCTCCACCCGTCACAGCCCATTTGACGCCATTCGTCATAGTCCTGCGCCGCACCGCGCGTGTAGATTTGGGCATTGATCGCAGATCCACCGCCAATCACCTTGGCTTGCGTGTAGTTGAACACCTTGTTTTGCATCGCCCTCTGCGGCGTCGTGGACCAGCCCCAAGACCCGATGCCCTTGGTCATTTTCGCAAATCCCGCAGGCAGGTGGAAAAACGGGTGGCGGTCGCTGCCGCCTGCCTCAAGAAGCAGGACCCGGGCGCTTACGTCTTTGGATAAGCGCGCGGCAAGGACCGATCCGGCTGATCCACCGCCAATAATGATAAAGTCGTATCCTTGGGTCATCAGTCGGCAAGCTCCGTCTCGGTGATGTGGCGCCCGGCCCGCAGCGCGAGGGCGGCGATTGTCAGCGCAGGATTCACAGCAGCCGATGTCGGCAGAACCGATGCGTCGACGATAAAGAGGTTGGGATGGTCATGGCTGCGGCAATAGCTGTCCACGACGCTTTTGGCGGGATCATCGCCCATGCGCGCGGTCCCGCATTGATGCGAGGGTGTTTGTCGGTCGAAGGGTTTGGACATCATCACTGGAAAGCCCGCCTGCCGCAGTTTCGATTTGAGCGTTTTCACAAGCTGCGTGTGCGCGACCCAATTGGAGCGCTGCCAGTCCAGTTTGATCTGACCATTGCGAAGCGTGACGCGGCTGTCAGGGTTTGGCAGGTCTTCTGACATGGCGTAGAAATCAAAGCTGCGCCCCGCGACGAAATTGGCCAACCAGTGCGGCAATCCAGCATTTGCGGCCAGAATTGCCCCTGTGATCTTGCCCAGCATCTGGACGTTCCCTAAAGCCGGGCGATCGTCTGTCGCCAGATAGAAATCGTTCACCATCAGCGTTTTTTGATAGATGCTGCGGTTCTTTCGCAAAGGATGCAGCGCGACCACGGCTGAACAATTGTGGTTCATGAAATTCCGGCCGACCTGATCTGACGTGTTTGCAAGGCCAGCGGGGTAATCTTCATTTGCCGAGCCCAACAAAAGTGCCGACGTCTGAACGGCCCCAGCCGCGGCGACCACGATGCGCGAGGCGATAGTCTCCCCCTGCGAGAGCCTTACACCTGTCACGTGGCCTGTGTCGTCGACCTCAATCGCTTCAACCGAGCACCCCGTGCGCAAAGTCACGTTCTTATGGTGCAGCGCAACGGCAAGCCCGCCCGTTTCTGCATCGATCTTGCCACGCCCCGTGTTTGGGTGGGCATCCCATGTGGTTTTCCCGCCGGACAACCACGCAGATAGATCCAGGCCCAACGGGATCGAGGACGGGGTGAGACCCACCTGCGACATGCGTTTGCGCAGGTCCGCCACATCGGGCTCATCGGGCACGGGCGGATGTGGATAGCGGCCCGAATGATAAGGCTCGGTCGGGTCCTCTGCCGCAGTGCCGCGCACCTGATACAGATCTTCGGCGGCTTGATAGTCGGCCTCAAGCTCAGCGTAGTTGATTGGCCAGCCCAGTGTCGTGCCACCGACATGGGCGGCGGGCTGAAAATCCGCCTCACGATAGCGGATCAGGGCCGCGCCATAGAATTTGGAGTTGCCGCCAACGTTGTAGTAATTGCCGGGATTGAAGGGCCGATTGGACCCGTCCAGCCAGACCTCGTCGGGGCGAAAGGCACCGTCGCGAAAGATTGCGGTGACATCGCGATCCTTGGCGGAGGGTCGCAAATGCTCCCCCCGCTCGAGGATCAGGATCCGCCGACCTGTCGAGGCCAAGGCGGCGGCCAACGTCGCGCCGCCCATGCCAGAACCAATTATGATGACATCCGCGTCCATCAGGGCACGATGCGCATTTCGGTTTCAGGATCAAAAGCGACGGCCTTTTCCATGTTCACCAAGAACTTGAAATCAGCACCAGGGCGCACATCCGCGTCCGAGCGCATCCGCGCAATCACGTCTTTGCCGCCCAGGGTCATCGTCACAAAGGTGTCGGACCCTGCGGGTTCCGTCACTGTGATCCGGTTTGTCATGGGCGCGATATTTGACGATTTGCGGTCCGCTGCGTCTTCATCCGTGATCGTTTCGGGCCGGATGCCCAGCATGATGTCGCGCCCGTTCCATGCCGCCAGATTGTTCTGACTGAAGGGCAAAGTTGCAATCTTGCCGTCGTGCAGCGCGACATGTGCCATAGGGCGGCCGCTTTCGACCTCGACCTTGGCCGGAACGACGTTCATTGCAGGCGATCCCATAAAGGTCGCCACGAAAATGTTGGCGGGACTGTCGTAGATTTCCTGCGGGGTGCCAAGCTGCTGAACATAGCCGCCAAACATCACGGCAATCCGCGTCGACAGCGTCATCGCCTCAATCTGGTCGTGGGTCACGTACACAATGGTCGTGCCCAGCTTCTGGTGCAGCTTCTTGATTTCGGTGCGCATGTCGACGCGCAGTTTGGCATCCAGATTGGACAACGGTTCATCAAACAGGAACACATCAGGGTTGCGCACCAAGGCACGGCCCATCGCGACCCGTTGCCGTTGCCCGCCTGACAATGCGCCGGGCTTGCGATCCAACAAAGGTTCAATCTGCAACAGGCTTGCCACGTCTTTCATGGCTTTGTCGCGCTCGGGCTTTGGCACGTTGTGCATCTCAAGCCCGAAGGTGATGTTCTGCCCAACGGTCATATTCGGGTAAAGCGCATAGGACTGAAACACCATTGCGATGTTGCGCTTGGACGGGTGGACCCCGTTCATTACAGTGTCTTTGATGCGGATTTCGCCGCTGCTGATCTCTTCGAGCCCTGCAATCATGTTCAAGAGAGTGGACTTGCCACAGCCGGACGGACCGACGAGGACCAAGAACTCGCCCTCTTCTACAGTAATGTCGACCTTATGAAGCACCTCAACAGCGCCATAGGACTTAGTTGTGTTGTCGATATCAAGAAAGCCCATTTGCTTCGCTCCATTGTTGAGTGAAGCGCGCCACGCCTTGGCGCGCTTCTTCTTTCGTTATTGTGCCAGTTCGACAGCTTCAGCCAAGAGTTCGACTGCTTCTTGTGGCGTCATGTCGGAAATGAAAAACTCCGTGATTACGTCCGTCGCCGCGGCAGAGACACTTGCGTTGCTTGCATGTGTACCCGCAAAGGTCGGTACGGCTGAGCCCGCGGTGTCAGTCTCCACAAATTCCGCAGCGGTCGCCTGTGCGCATGAATCCATCGCGGACAGATCCACATCGGTGCGCGCCGGTATAGCGCCTTTGGCTTGGTTGAATGCCACTTGCACAGCTGGGTCCATGATCGCACTGGCCAAGGTCGCCTGCGCCTCTGCCTGTTCAGGATCGGGCTGTGCAAAGAAGCTAAGAGAATTCACCAAGTACACAAATCCGCCAGCGTCCGTTTTCGGCACTGGAATACAGGCGAAGTCGTCGCCCGCCATAAGACCTGCATTGGTAAATTCGCCCTTGGCCCAGTCGCCCATGATCTGCATCGCGGCCTCTCCATTGATCACCATTGAAGTTGCAAGGTTCCAATCCCGACCCGAGAAGTTCTCATCCACCATGCCGCGAATTTCACCCATCTGGGCGAAGACGGATTCCATGGTTTCCGACGACAGCGCGTCTGCGTTCAGGTCTACTAAGGCGTCGCGATAGAAGTCCGGACCGCCGACACCGACAACCAGCGCTTCGAACATATAGGCTTCTTGCCAAGCTTGGCCCCCATGCGCGATTGGAATGATCCCTGCCTCGACGAAACGGGGGGCAAGGGCGTTAAATTCTTCCCATGTCGTCGGATATTCAGCACCGATTTGATCGAATGCTGCTTTGGATGCCCAGATCATATCCGTACGGTGCACATTCGTCGGCGCTGCGACGTAGTTGCCGTTGATCTTGTTAAAGTCTTGTACAGCCTGCGGCAGAACGTCGTCCCAACCTTCAGCGGAGGCGACATCATTTACGTCGCCGAGGATACCTTCGTTCGCCCAGTCAATTATGTTTTGACCCAACATCAACATCGCTGCGGGCGGATCACCTGCTGCAATGCGGGCTTGAAGTACCGTCTTGGCCGCGTCTCCGCCCCCGCCAGCGACGGGTGCGTCTTGCCATGCTACACCGCGCGCTTGGACTTCGTCGCGAATGTTACCCAAAGCGGCTGCCTCGCCGCCGGACGTCCAGAAGTGCATAACTTCGACGGTTTGTTCTGCACTCAGAACGGTTGTGGACAGCAAAAGAAATCCTACTGAGATATTGGCAAATTTGAACATTAGTGTAGGTCCTCCCACAGTTGAAATCGGATTACGCACCGATGATTTGCGATTTCGACTAGGTCGAGGAATGGCTCCAACCCGTTCCTCGACCGCCTTTAAATTTATCCCTTCACTGAGCCTGCCATGAGACCGCGCACGAAATAGCGGCCCGCGACGATGTAAACGAGAAGGGTAGGAAGTGCTGCCAGGATCGCGCCAGCGAAGTGGACGTTGTATTCCTTCACGCCGGTTGAGGATTGCACGAGGTTGTTAAGTGCAACCGTCATTGGTTGGCTGTCCGCCCCCGCGAATGAGGCCCCGAACAAGAAGTCGTTCCAGATGTTCGTAAACTGCCAGATGATCGAAACGACCGCGATTGGGCCGGATGAAGGCAAAAGAATGCGCCAGAAGATGCGAAAGAAGCCGGCTCCGTCGATTTGTGCTGCGCGGACAAGTTCCGTTGGAAACACCGCGTAATAGTTGCGGAAATAGAGCGTCGTGAACCCAACGCCGTAGACGATGTGTACGAGCACCAGCCCCCAGGTGGTTCCCGCAAGCCCCATAATCCCAAGCATCTTGGCCATCGGGATCAGCACGATCTGGAACGGGATGAAACAGGCGAACAGAATCAAGCCGAATACGATCGTGTCGTATTTGAACTTCCATTTCGTCAGGACGTAGCCGTTCAGCGCGCCCAATATGGTTGATATGACAACAGCGGGCACAACCATCTTGATAGAATTCCAAAAGTAAGGCGACAAGCCCGTCGGATCGACACCGATTTGCGCGGTCGACCATGCCTTCGCCCACGGCTCAAACGTGAACGCCCGTGGCAGGTTCATCATGCCCCCGCCAGTGATTTCACCCAGCGGTTTGAACGAATTCACGACCATCACGTAAAGCGGCAGCGTGTAAAACAGTGCGAACAATAGCAGCACGAGATAGATAAACGTGCGCACAACGCGCCCTGTGCGGATGGCGGTATCTTGGGTTGCCATAGACATTACTTCTTCTCCCGCAACTCGGAATAAAGATATGGGACCATGATGGCAGCAATCGCCATCAGCATGATCGTCGCCGACGCGGCACCGATCCCCATTTGATTGCGGCTGAACGTGTAGGAATACATGAACGTCGCGGGCAGTTCCGTCGCGCGACCGGGACCGCCGCCCGTCAATGCGATGACCAGATCGAATGTCTTGATTGCAAGGTGGCTCAAGATCACGAAAGCAGACAGGAATGCGGGGCGTAATTGCGGAATGATGATCCGGCGATAAAGGTTCCAGTTTGACGCACCGTCCATCTGGGCCGCCTTCAGGATTTCATTATCGATGCCGCGCAAGCCAGCCAGAAACATCGCCATCACAAACCCGCTGGTCTGCCAGACGGCGGCAAGAACTACAGTATAGATGGCAAAATCGCTGTCCTTGATCCAATCGAATTCAAAGCTCGTCCAGCCCCAACTCTGCATGACGTTCTCAAGGCCAATGCCGGGATCAAGGAACCATTTCCATGCAGTTCCAGTGACAATGAAACTCAGCGCCATTGGATACAGGTAGATCGTACGGATCAGGCCTTCTCCTCGAATTTTCTGATCCAGAAAGATCGCCAAACCAAGGCCAAGAACCGTACAGATCCCAATGTAGAGGACCGCGAAGACCCCCATGTTTGTGATTGAGACTTTCCAGTGGCTCAAACGCCAGAGTTTGGAATAGTTCTCCAAACCGACCCAATCGAAAGAGGGCAGCAAACGGCTGTCTGTAAACGACAAATACGCCGAAAAGATGATGAAGCCGTAGACGAACACCATAACCAAAGCCAGCGTAGGTGACAGCACCAGCTTTGGGAGCCAGTTCTGAAGCCGCGTTTTGAAATCTGCGTTGGCGGACAAGGCCATCACGCACCCTCCTTGGGTTGACTTGATTGAGGTCGCATGAGGCGGCCTGTGCGCCGCCCCAAAACGTTGTTTTTATTGTGCGATTTCAGCTGCAGTGACGAGCTCAGCAACAGCTGTCTCGCTGTCGTATTCACCGTTGAAATGCGCCGTCACGACGTCATAAATCGCGTTCTTGACCGACGCTTCGTTTGCATGCCCATGGGCCACCGACCCAAAGAGGTTTCCGCTTTCCGCAGCCGCTGCCAGATCGGCCATGCCTTGCTTGCCACAGGCATCAAAGTCAGCGTCGGACACATCCGTGCGGGCCGGAACAGACCCTTTGACCACATTGAACGCGGACTGGAAGGACGGTGACAGGATCGCTGTTGCTAATGCCGCCTGTTCAGCCGACACGTCGCCGCCCTGATCAAACATCATGAACTGATCAGCATTGAATGTGACTTGGTCCTGAGTGCCTGGGAAACGGAAGCACAAGAAATCCTCGCCCGGGATTTCGCCCGCGTTCAGGAATTCACCCTTGGCCCAGTCGCCCATCATCTGGAAACCTGCTTCACCATTAATCACCATGGCGGTTGCGAGGTTCCAGTCGCGGCCCGAGAAATTATCGTCCACATTGGCACGGATAACGGCCATACGGTCGAAGGCTTCTTTCATCGCATCAGATCCAAGTGCTTCGGGATCAAGATCGATAAAGGCTGAACGATACCCGTCTGGCCCCAGTGCCGACATCGCAACCGCGTCAAACACGGTTGCATCCTGCCATGGCTGGCCACCATGCGCGATAGGGGTTACGCCAGCTGCGGACAGCGTGTCCAGTGCTGCGGCAAAGCCTTCCCATGTTTCAGGAACGGCAATGCCGTTGGCATCCAGAACGGCCTTGTTGGCCCAGACCCAGTTTGTGGAATGCACGTTCACAGGTGCGGACACCCACGCGCCATCCACTTTGGCGAACTGTTGCAACGCGGCGGGGATCACATCATCCCACCCTTCGGCAGCGGCCACATCATTGAGGTTTGCCAGCGCGCCTTCGTTGGCCCAATCAATGATGTCAAATCCAAGAGCCTGCACCGCAGTTGGTGCGTCGCCAGCCGTGACGCGGGCGCGCAGAACGGTCATCGCCTGCTCACCGCCGCCACCTGCAACGGGCATATCTGTCCAGCCGATGCCTTGCGCTTCCAGATCGCCTTTCAGGACATTCAGCGCCGCCGCTTCGCCGCCGGATGTCCACCAGTGCAGAACCTCCACACCGCCGTGCCCATCTGCTACAGCTGAACCAGCTGTGACGGATAGGGCAAGTGCAATCGCCGTTTTAGTTTTCAAAAAAGAACGCATGGTATCCTCCCATTTTGCGTGTCGATGCTCAGCGCCGACTTAGGCGCCGTCTTGAACCCAGAGTGCTCGGCTGTCGCGTCCAACGCGCATCATCAAGGATTTCACCTCTAGAAATTCGTCGTATCCGTAACGGCCAATCTCGCGACCTTGCCCTGACTGTTTGACCCCGCCAAAGGCGAGTTCCGGGTAGCCATCCATCCAAGTATTGGTCCAAACGGTGCCCGCATGTGCGCGGCGCGCGTATTCAAGGCAGGTGTGGATGTCATTGCTCCAGATGCCCGCTGACAGGCCGTAATCGCTGTCATTGGTCAGCTTGATGGCCTCATCCAGCGTTTTGAAGGTCAGCACCGTCAGGACGGGACCAAACACTTCTTCGCGGGCAATCGGCATGTCTGGCGTGACATTGCTGATGACGGTCGGCTGGTAGAATTGCGCACCAAGCCCGTCGACGGACAGTGGCTCGCCGCCAAGCTCAAGCTTGGCACCCGCCGCCACGGCCTGCGCCACGTAGGTGTTGATTTTGTCCTGATGGTCTGCCGTGACAATCGCACCCACTTGGGTGTCAGGGTCCATTGGATCGCCGAATTTCACCTTGCGCGACAGAGCCACGACGCGGGCTATAAAGTCTTCGGCGATGTCCTCGTGAACGATGATCCGGCTCGATGAATTGCAGCATTGGCCTACGTTGAAATAGACCCCGAAGGTCACCGCGTCAGCGGCGTTGTCCAGATCGGCGTCGGGCATGATGACCTGCGGGTTTTTGCCGCCCAGCTCCAGCGCGACCTTTTTCAAGGTGCCGGCTGAGGCCTCAGTGATCATCTTGCCAACAGCGGTCGAGCCAGTGAAAGTCACCATATCCACGTCTTTGTGGGTCGACATCAAGCTGCCGACGGGTTGACCGTGGCCAAGCACAATATTGCACACGCCTGCGGGCAAACCCGCCTCGATCAGCAGCTCGCCCATCATGACTGTTGATGACGGTGTCACTTCGGACGGTTTGACCACAACTGTGCATCCTGCGGCGAGTGCGAAGGGCAGTTTCTGGGACAAAATCCAGAACGGGAAATTCCAAGGCGTGATGATCGACACGACGCCGATCGGGTCTTTGACGACCATACCCAACATATCAGCCCCAAGGCTGTTATGGCTGTCACCGTGCGATGTACGCGCAAGCGACGCGGCATAGCGCCACAAATCCGAAGCACCGCCCACTTCGCCACGCGACTGAGAAATCGGCTTACCGCTTTCGAGTGTCTCTTGCACGGCGATGCGCTCAACATTGGCTTCGATCAGATCGGCCACTTTCAACAGCACCGTGGCGCGTTCTTTGGCAGAGATCCGGCTCCAACTGCCTGAGTCAAAAGCGCGGCGGGCGGCGGAAATTGCGGCCGCTGTCACAGCCTCATCGCCCTTGGCCGAAACACTCACACTGCAATCGTGGGAGGGCGATACGCGCGTGAATGTTTCGGCCCCGTCAACCCATTCTCCGTCAATCAGGTGACGGCCTTGGAACGGTTCTGGCAAAGCGGTTTGGGTGGCAATGTTGATCGTCAAATTGGTCATCGTTTACTGTCCCGTAAATTTGGGGCTGCGTTTTTCAAGAAAGGCGCTCACGCCCTCGTCGCGGTCATCGCTTGCGGCAGCGGCGGCACTGGCCAGTGCTTCGATCGCGGCCGCCTTGTCTTCGCCGACTGCGGCGTGGATCATTGTCTTGGACAACTCAGCGGCACGCGGGGACATGTCAGTCAGCGCGTCCACGCGGCCCTTGGCCGCCATTAATGGGTCGTCTGAGACCTCGGCGGCAAACCCAAAGGCCAGCGCGCGGTCTGCCGTAATCCGACGCCCGAACAGCGCCATTTCTTTAACGACAGCCTCGGGCAGCAAGCGCATCAGGCGCTGTGTGCCCGACCAACCCGGCACAATCCCGACCTTGCCTTCGGGCAAAGCCAGCGTGGTGGTCGGTGTGAGAATTCGGATGTCGCAACAGGCCGCAAGTTCAAGTCCGCCCCCAAAGGCATGACCGTTGAGCACGCCAATCACAGGCTTGGAGAGCCGCGCCAGACGGTCAAATACACGGTGCCCATTGCGCACCCAGAAGCGGGCGAATTCGGCGGGGCTGAGCTGGCCCCATTCAGCAATGTCAGCCCCGCAACAAAACGCCTTTGTTCCTGCACCGGTGAGGATCACCGCGCGCACGTCATGGTTCCGCTCGATCGCGACAAGATGGTCTTCAAGCTGGTGCAGAATGCCCATCGTCAATGCATTCAGCTTGCGCTCATTGGTGACGGTCAGAACAGCGGCGTTGCCATCGTATGTGCAGGTAATCTCGCTCATAAGATCAACCCCATGGGGGCTTCAGACAGCAGCTCTTTGGGCATCAGCCGCGCATTTTCGGCCACTTGGACCCGCCCCTCGGAGGCCCCGATGATGTGGTCTTGCGGGTTAATACCGGGCATGATGTCGGTCGCGACCAGCCCGTTTGCCGTGAGCTTGATCACACAGCGTTCGGTCACGTAGGTAACGTTCTGACCCTGCTCAACCGCGCGTTTTCCCGAGAAGGTGACGTGTTCAACGGCGTTCACCATCTTGGTGAATTTGCCGGGTGCGTCGATGTTGATCGCTTCGTCCGTCAGGCTGATCTTTGCACCCGCCTCGAACCAGCCAGAAAACACGATGTTCTTGGCCTTGGACGTGATATCGACAAACCCGCCGCAGCCAGCTGTCAGATAGGGCTTTTTGCCCAACTTGGAGACGTTGACGTTGCCGTGCACGTCGATCTCAAGGAAGGACAGGAAAGAGACGTCAAAACCCGCCCCCTGAAAGTAGATGAATTGCTGTGGCGACGGCATGAAAGCCTCAGCGTTGGACGCACAGCCAAAAGCAAAACCAGTCAGCGGCACGCCGCCTACAGCGCCCTGTTCAATCGCCCATGTCACCGCATCGGGATAGCCTTCTTCGAGCAGCACGCGAGGCACCATGGCGCTGATGCCAAAACCAAGATTGGCGGTCATGCCCCGCTTCAATTCCTTTGCCGCGCGGCGCGCGATTACCTTTTCAACGCCATGCTCGGCAAGTGAAAAGCTGTCCCACGGGCGCATGATTTCGCCCGAGATTGCGGGATCATAAGGCGTTTCGGTCGTCTGCTTTTGGTCGGGATCAACGACAACGCAATCCACCAGATGACCGGGCACCCGCACATCATGGGGGCGCAGTGATCCGTTCGCGGTCACCCGCTTCACTTGAGCGATCACCAAACCGCCGTTATTGCGCACACAAATTGCCTGCTCCAACCCACCAAGATAGGCGCCTTCGTGTTCATAGGTGAGGTTGCCGCGTTCATCCGCAGTTGTCGCGCGGATGATTGCGACATCAGGGACCACATTGGGAAAATGCAGCCACGTCTTGCCCGCAAATTGAACACGATCCACGATAGAGGACGCAGCCCCGCGGTCATTCATCGCGCAACCCTGAAGCTGGGGGTCCACGAAGGTATCAAGCCCGACTTCGGTCAAAACGCCCGGACGGTGCGCGGCAGCTTCACGGTGCATATCAAACATGATACCCGACGGCACGTTGTATGCGGCCACGCGGTCTTCGGTGATCATCTTCCAGATTTCGGGCATCTCGACGCTGGACGGCCCAGACGGGTAGGACCCTGCCAATACGCGGGCCAGTAGCCCATCCTTGGCAAGGTGGTCCATGCCTTTCACGCCATAAACGTCACCCGCAGCAATAGGATGAAGGGAAGTGATGTTCCTTGGATGACCCTCTGCGTCGAAGCGCGCGCCAATCGCGGCCAAAACCGCGTCGGGGCAGCCCAATGTGGACGACGACGACACTGTCACAATAGCCTCGTCCCCGATCCGGGACACTGCTTGCGCAACTGGAACAACTTTGGTCATGCAATCCTCCACGCGCTCCACGATGGAACGTTCCAATACAATTAGTGGAACGTTCCAATTATTACAAATAGAAAATTAACATTCTGAATAAGTCAGCGATTTCAGGACTTACGGAACTTCGTAGAGTTCGAGCGGCAGTCCGTTAGGATCCTGGAAAAACGTAAAGCGTATGCCCGTAAATTCATCGATTCGTACAGGTTCGACCGGCACGCCCCGACCTTCAAGTTCGGCAATTGCGGCATCAAGAACGCACACACGAAAGGCAAGATGCCGTAGTCCGCAGGCTTCTGGCCTGCTGGGCCGCAGGCCAGGATCCGGAAAGCTGAAAAGTTCAAGTTGCCCACCATCATCCAACGCAAGGTCCAGCTTCCACGACCTTCGCTCTTCCCGGTAATTCTCAGCCAGAACGTCCAGACCCAACAAATCACAATAGAATGCCTTTGAGAGCGCATAATCACTCACGATCACAGCCACATGATGGAATCCGAGCCGCATCGCATTCCTTTCCAGTAGGCACTTAGACGCATCCGGCGACTAGGTTCTTGGATCGTCGAGCATTTGAGGACGATCGTTTTTTGCCCTCATAAATGCAGATTAGACTTCAACTTGGAACGTCTTGCAAGAAAAGGAACGTCCGCCGCGGCGTCTCAGAATGACCTAGATGCATCCATTGAGAAGTGGTCTTCTCTACCTGTGTCCGTTTTTAGTGCAGTCTTGAACGACACCAAGCGGACCTCGTGCGTTACAGTTTGAACGTTAACTATGCCCCGCGTTTTGTTTTTCAGATCATGGCACGGCGAGAGGTCGCTTCTTAACAACTAAATCAGCCTGTTTGAACGGCTGCTTCCGCGAAAAACGCTGCATTGCCAAGTGAGTCACGCTGCGCATGCGAAGCCGTTCTGCGCTAGCAATAGCTGCAGTTGCACAAGTCCGGTTTGTCCGCACTGCCGACCTCCAATCCACCCGAATGCTGCACCCATGCGCCAACGGCAGCTTTAGGAAAGCTACAATGCAGCGTTTAGGCATCCGGCCAACGGCGGCATCGGGCCGTTTACGTAACTTTGCAAAGACAGCAATCTGCGCATTGATGCTGTTCGCGCCTCCCGCAGCAATGGTCAGAATGGGTTCGTCGCTGTAATTCTCTGCGCAAAGCATAAATTACAGGTTTGGGTTCTCAGCCGCCTTACGCCGCAATAGGCTTCAACGGTGGTTTAGGCGTGCAGGCTCTGATGAGTTTTGAGCCACCATTTGAGCCACCTTTTTGCCGCCATTTTTTTCAACAATTTGCAACGGTTTGCTTGGCACAAGTGTTGTTGAGAGCAAAAATTCAAGGAAAAAACGCAAGATGCAACAAGTTGCAATAAGAAACAGGTTCCGTGTGGGGGCACCATTTTCCAACGATCGTATACATTGTCTTCCTGTCGGTTCCAACGTTATGGTCGTGCGTACTATCCAGGTGTCAGCATCCCCTAGGCGTCGGTCTCGTTTGAGGTTGCGGATGTGAACCTTTGAAATTTCAATCGCATGTCGGTTACGGATCATCAAAAAATTGACGCCAACAAATGCGCAAGTGCAGTTTGTCGCAAAAGTGAAATCTACCACTTGTCGTGGATGTTTTGAAATGGAATAACATAACAAAGCTTCCCAATCTGTTTTCCGGAGTCCAGCTATGACCCTCAGAACCGTTCTTCTTTGTTCCACCTTGGCCGCCACGGCGCATCCTCTGTTGGCGGAAGAGAAACGCGCGTTGGCGGCGCATGCGCATGGTCATGGCGCTTTGAACATCGCTGTGGAAGGCGCAACGCTTGCGATGGAGCTGGAGGTTCCGGGATTTGACATCGTGGGCTTTGAGCACGCTGCCGAGAGCGATGCGGATAAATTGGCCGTAGAACAAGGTGTGGCAAAGCTTCTGGCAGCAGCGGATCTGTTTGTTTTGCCTGAGGAGGCAGGCTGTGAGGTGACGTCTGCCACTGCTGAATTGCACGGCGAGGACAGCCATGACGACAAGCATGATCACGATGACCACGAGGATCATAACGACGAGCACGCGCACAATGAGCACGACGATCACAAAGATGAGCACGGTCATGATGATCATGCCCATGAAGGCCATGACGACCACGAAGGCGGGGAAAACCATTCCGAATTCCATGCGGAATATGCTTTTACCTGTGCTGACCCCGATAAATTAACCCAAATCGAATTGGCTTACTTTGGTGTTTTCCCCAATGCGGAAGAGCTGGAGGTGCAGGTTGTGAGCGACGCCGGTGCCAAAAAGGTTGAAGCCAGCGGCGAGGCACCTATCGTGGCTTTGAACTGACCTCTAAAGGACGCGCTCTGGCCGATGACTGCCGCTGTTGAAATCAAAGATGTGGCATTTTCCTGGCGGGGGAGAACGGCGTTTTCCCTTGCGGTGCCGGAGTTTTCGGTGGCCGCGGGGGAGAGGGTTTTCCTGCTTGGGGAAAGTGGCAGCGGGAAATCCACATTCCTGAGCCTGATTTGTGGGATAAACCTGCCAAACAGGGGCGATGTTGCCATTGCTGGAACGCATCTATCAGAGTTGAAGCCAGCTGCACGCGACAGGTTTCGGGCAGAAAACATCGGCGTGATCTTTCAGATGTTCAATCTGCTACCTTATGCCTCGCCGCTGGAAAATATCCTGTTGCCGCTGTCCTTTGCCCCAAACCTACGTCGGCGCATCAAAGAGCCCACTGCAGAAGCCTTGCGCCTTACACGGACGCTTGGCCTTCCGGACGCGCTGGTATTGCGCGCGGGCACAACGGAATTGAGCATCGGTCAGCAGCAAAGGGTTGCCGCGGCGCGCGCTTTGATTGGACAGCCCAAGCTGATTTTGGCGGATGAGCCCACGTCATCTCTGGACGCGTCCGCGCAAGAGGCGTTTGTGGCGTTGTTGATGGAACAAGCGGCTGAGGTCGGCGCGACGCTGATTATGGTGTCTCATGATCAACGGCTGGCAGCGCAGTTTGACCGTCGGGTTGATTTGGCCGACATCGCCCGGGTCACGCGAGGTGGCGTGTGATGTTGCTGCGTCTGGCGTTCAAATCCCTGATAAGCCGCCTGTTGACGGTGAGTTTGACGGTATTTGCGATTGCCTTATCGGTGGCGTTGTTTCTGGGCGTCGAGAAGGTGCGTACCGGCGCCAAGACCAGTTTCGCGGACACCATTTCCGGCACGGACTTGATTGTGGGCGCGCGGTCGGGCGGGGTGCAGCTTTTGCTGTATTCGGTGTTCCGGGTTGGGAACGCGACCAACAATGTCACGTGGCAGAGTTATCAGGACATAGCGGCCCACAAAGACGTTGACTGGATCGTGCCGCTGTCGCTCGGCGACAGTCACAAGGGGTTTCGCGTTCTGGGCACCACTGCCGCGTTTTTTGACCGCTACAAATACCGTGGTGGGCGCGATGTGTCCTTTGCTGACGGGCAAGCCTTTGATGATTTGTTTGACGCGGTGGTCGGGGCCGATGTGGCCGCAGAGCTGGGCTATGCACTGGGCGACGAGATAGTTGTGGCGCATGGCGTGGCTTCCTTCACAGAGCACGACGACAAGCCGTTCACGATCTCCGGTGTGCTGCAGAAAACCGGGACGCCAGTGGATCGCACGGTGTTTGTCAGCCTGGAGGCGATTGAGGCGATACACATCGACTGGCAGGGCGGTGGGCGGTCGCAAAACACCATCAGCGCGGATGGCGTGCGCCAGATGGAACTAACCCCCAAGGCCGTTACGGCGGCGTTGGTGGGCGTGTCCTCTCGGCTTAAGATTTTTGGGGTGCAACGCTGGGTGAATGACTACGCCGAGGAGCCTTTGCTAGCCATCCTGCCCGGTGTGGCGCTAAGCGAATTGTGGAGTCTGATAGGCGTGGCTGAGACCGCACTTGTTGGGGTGTCTGTCATGGTGGTGGTGACAGCGCTCTTGGGTATGGTGGCGATGATCTTCTCCGGGTTGAATGAAAGGCGACGGGAGATGGCGCTGTTGCGGGCGATTGGTGCGCGTCCCCGAACCATTTTTGGGCTTTTGACCTTGGAAGCGGCGTTGATGAGTTTGGTGGCGGTCTTGCTGGGCGTGGCGCTGCTTTACACGGGATTGTTTGTTGCGCGTTCCTATGTTGATGCGGCATTTGGGCTATATCTAGAGATCACATGGCCTTCGGCGCGTGAGTATCTTGCGTTGGCGTTTGTGGTTGCTGCCGGCACTTTGGTGAGCCTGATACCGGCCTTGAGGGCCTATTTCATGTCGCTTGCAGATGGGATGCAAGTGCGCAGCTGATGCAGGCAAAGGGGAGATCGACATGCTGACACGCCGAGGTTTTTTGAGCGCGGGCGCCGCTGCTTTTGCCGCCGCAAAGGCAACGCCGGTCTTTGCTCGCGGCGTTGTCGAGCTGGATTGGGCGGACCTCATCCCGGAGGGAGACACCGGCACGTTGATGGAGCAACTGCGCGGGATTGGCGTGGTGGAGCACGGTCAGTTATCCACCGGTTTTGAGCAGGTTGCAGCCAGCGGCGTGACCGAAAGCTACAACGGCAAAACTGTGCGTCTGCCTGGATTTGTCGTGCCGTTGGATTTCAGTTCAACCGGTGTCACGGAATTCATTCTTGCGCCTTTTGTGGGCGCCTGTATCCACGTCCCGCCACCGCCGGCCAATCAGCTTGTGTTGGTCACTGCCAAGAAACCTTACTTGATGGGCGATCTGTTCGACCCGGTGGAGGTGACGGGCACTTTTGGGACCGCAGCGACCAGTACGGATCTCGCGGAAATCGGTTACACGCTAAGTGACGCGAAGGTGCGTGCCTACACAGGCTAGTCGCCAAGAGACCTCATTGGCGCGTCTCGTCTGAACGGTTCCACTTTGATTTCAAAAACCTGCTCCTGATGGCATGAAGCAAAGAACAACGCGCGCGTGTTTGGTTGGTGGCCGGTTCGGGTGAGCGGTACTTTGCGTGGGAGCAAGCCGCCTTGAACAAGCACGGTCAGGTCGCAGTTGCTGCCAAGGGCACATTGCGCGGCCGCTGCATACTGGGCGGGATGCCAAATTTGCGGGAATACTCGCGGCTGAATTGGGTTGGGCTTTCGTAGCCGACATCATAGGCCGCCGAGGCGACTGAGGCATTTTCTGACACCAATAGTCTTCGGGCCTCTAACAGGCGGAGCTCTTTTTGATATTGCAGTGGGGTTGTCGCGGTGACGGAGCGGAAATGCTCGTGGAACGCGGACAGGCTCATACCGCAGTCCGAGGCGAGATCCGCGACGGGAAGGTTTGTTTTGTAGTTGGCGCGCATGGTCGCAATGGCTTGGGCAATGCGGCTCGCTGGGCTTTCTTGATTGAGCAGTTGGCGCAACATGCCGCCATGGCGTGCGCGCAGGAGCCGAAAGTGGATTTCTCGCAGAACAAGCGGCGCAAGCGAACGGGCCTCAACCGGATCTTTGGACAGATTGAACAAGCGGTGGATGGCGTCAATCAACGCCGCGTCGGAGGCTGCGGCGTTGAGGGCGTGGGCGCTTTCGGAGCTCTCGAAGTCAGCCATTTCGTCCTGCATGCTGCGCGCCATGGCGAGGTCCAAACGCAAGGCAAGCGCTGTGTAGGGGGCATCCGGACTGGCCTGCATCACAGCGGCTTCAACGGGAATGGCGTGGCTGACGATGAGTGTGTCCCCGGCGCTGTAGCGGACAATACGGTCGTTCAGGTGGGCTTCCTTGGCGCCTTGCAGCACGAGACACATGATGGGTTCATAAAATGAGGCGGCGCATTCGGTGGTTTGCGTTTGGGCAAAAGCAAACAGACCGTCGACACCCGTTGCACATCCAGTGCCCAGTGTTCCAGTTTTCTCGACCAGATCAAACACGTCTGAGATCAGAGTATTGGGTATCATGTGGCGGTCTCCTTCGCCTTGAGAACATAGGGGTTTCGCCCGGAGCTGGCATTCACAAAGATGTCAGTCTGGAGAATTGGGCAGATCATTTGGAGGATCAGGCACGGTGATTGGGCACCGGCTGGCTAAGTTGAGGCAGAACAGACAAGGAGCCCAACATGTCACAGACCCGAACGGTTGTTTGTACCAAGCAAGGTCGAAACGAGCTTGAAGCCGTGAGGGTGTTGGCATGAGGGTTTATTGATTTGACGGGAAGTAGCCGCGCTTGGGGCACCGTGTGGTCCGAGCGCTGTTTTTAGCCGTAATCGATCCATTGGGATCGAAAATAGAACAAGGGCAGCCGCGTTACACAGGCTGCCAAAATGCGTTTTTCGTAGCGAACAGGGAGACCTAAAGCCATGGCAATTTCACTTAAGTTGAATGGGGAGACCCATACGGTTGAGGCCGAACCGGGTACACCGCTGTTGTGGGTGATCCGGGATGAGTTGAAGCTTACCGGGACAAAATTCGGGTGCGGGGTTGCGTCCTGCGGGGCCTGTACTGTGCATATGGATGGTGAGCCGGTGCGGTCCTGTCAGACGTATATCGAGGACGTTGAGGGCGCCGAAATCACCACCATCGAGAAGATGGAAGAGGACAAGGTGGGCGCGGCTGTGCAGCAGGCCTGGCGTGAGCTGGATGTGGTGCAGTGCGGATATTGCCAGTCCGGTCAGATCATGAGCGCGGTTGGCCTGTTGCGCGAAAACGCGACCCCGACCGCCGAGGAGGTGGACGACTACATGTACGGCAACGCCTGCCGCTGTGCCACTTATCAGCGCATTCGCGCAGGCGTTTTGCGCGCGTCTGAAATTCTGGAGGCTTGAGAGATATGACTGCAAATATTTCCCGTCGTGGGTTTTTAAAATCGGCCGCTGCGGCCGCTGCTGTTTTGTATGTTGGGGCCACACCAGATGGAGCCGCCGCTGCCGGGTCATCAGATGCGATGCTCAACCCGTTTGTGCAGATTGATAGCGATGGCAATGTCATTGCGATCATTAAACATTTCGAGAAGGGGCAGGGGCCTGCCACTGGTCTGTCGACGTTGATTGCCGAAGAGCTTGGCGTGACCATGGAGCAGGTTGGCTATGAATTCGCGCCGTCTGATCCGCAGGTCTATAACAATCTGTACTTTGGCCCGTTTCAGGGCACGGGTGGCTCGACCGCCATGGCGAATTCCTGGATGCAGTATCGCACGGCCGGCGCGAATGCGCGCGAGATGCTGATCAAAGCGGCGGCGCAGGCCTGGGGCGTGGATGCCGCGGGTTTGGACATTCAAGAGGGCATGGTCACTGGCGGCGGTAAGTCTGCGCCACTTGGCGAATTTGTGGCAACGGCGGCGGAGATTGCGCCGTCTGAAACGCCGCGACTGCGGGATCAATCTGAGTGGAAGATCATCGGCAATGAGGCCACGCGACGTCTGGACAGCCCGATCAAAGTCAATGGTCAGGCCAAGTTTGGCATGGACGTGCATTTGCCCAATCAGATGGTGGTGATGATCAAACGCACTCCCCAGCGTGGCGGCCTAGTCGCCGGTTTTGATGACAGCGCGGCCAAAGACGTCAAGGGCTTCATCATGGCATTGCCTCTGCCCACCAAACATGGGGTGGTGGTTTATGCGGAAAACACCTGGGCGGCGATGCAGGCGCGGGCGGCGATCGAGGTGGACTGGGACATGTCCGCAGCCGAGACCCGCTCTTCGCAGCAAATCCGCGATGAAATCATGGCCGCGTTGGAGGCCGCGCCGGTCTACAATGTGAATAAGGCAGATACGCCCGCCATCCGTTCGGCGGTGGATGCGGCAGCGCAGGTTGTGGAAAAGACCTTTTACTTCCCGCTGTTGGCCCATGCGCCAATGGAGCCGATGAACTGCACGATTGAGCAGACCGCGGAAGGCGACATTGTTCTGCATGACGGGGCGCAGATGCCAACTGGGCCGCATATGGCGTATCAGCAGATCTTTGGTCTGCCCGCCGAGAAAATTCACATCAATACGATGCTGACCGGTGGGTCATTTGGGCGTCGGGCGACGCCGGATGCGGATTACCAGGTGGAGGCCGGTTTGGCCTTTGTGATGACCGACCGGTCTCGTCCGGTGAAATTGGTCTGGGACCGTGAAGACGATATTCGGGGCGGCTACTATCGCCCGGCGACGGGACACAGGGTGCGTGTTGGTCTGGATGCAGACCGCAAGATTGCCGCTTGGGAGCATCAGGTCGCCGGGCAGTCGATCATGAAAGGCACGGCGTTTGAGGCGTTTTCGGTTAAGGATGGCGTGGACCATTCCACGGTCGAAGGTTTGGCTGACAGCCCGTATGTCATTCCGAACATGGCGGTTGGCTTGACCGACACCGAGAAGGCCACGTCAGTGCTGTGGTGGCGCTCTGTTGGGCACACCCACACTGCTTATGTGATGGAAGTCATGATGGATATGGCGGCCAAGGCCGCTGGCCGTGATCCGGTGGAGTTCCGCTTGGCCTACCTAGAGGGAGGCGCCAAAGACGCACAGCGCAAGGCGGGCGTGTTGAAACTCGCGGCCGAGAAAGGCAATTGGGGCAATCCGGCGGCGGGGCACGTTCAGGGCATCGCGGTGCACAAGTCCTTTGGCTCTTTTGTGGCGGAGGTCGTTGAAGTTTCAGGCACCCCTGAGGATGGCATCCAGATCGAGAAGGTCACGGCGGCGGTTGATTGCGGCATTGCGGTGAACCCGGATGTCATTCGGGCGCAGACCGAAGGCGCCATCGGCTACGGCATTGGTCACGCGATGCGGGACCAGATCACGCTGGACGGCGGGGCGGTGGAGCAATCCAACTTCCCGGATTATGAGCCGCTGCGGATCTCTGACATCAAGGCAATTGAAACGCATATTGTCCCGTCTGCAGAAGCGCCAACTGGCATCGGGGAGCCGGGAACACCTCCGTCAGCGCCTGCGCTTGCCAATGCGATTGCACAGTTGGATGTACAGGTCGCGGAATTGCCAATGAGCGAAAACGGCGTGGCTTTCGTCTAAAAGAAAAGGGCGCCGCAAGCCTTCGATTGTGGCGTCTTACTCCAACGTACAAGGCCGAGGGCGTCTTGTACCGTTCAAATGACCCGAATGTTGCCAGTGGATTGCAAGTCAGCGATGTCGCTAACATCCAAAAGCATCACGCGGGGCTGGTTGTCGACCAATAGAACCACGCCTGCCGGTTCCTCTGAGTTCTGGAACTGAATGTCCGACAGGTCGTTCACATTGGCCATGTCAAATTCCAAAACATCCTGTCCCGGTGTGAAATCCGTTACCACGTCTACGGCATCATCATCACCAAAGCGGAACACGTCTGCGCCGGACCAGCCGATCAGGGTGTCAGCACCGGTGCCGCCCGCTAACGTGTCCAAGCCCCGACCGCCGTTCAGAAGGTCATCGCCAGAACCACCTTCCAGCAGATCGTTGCCCACACTTCCGGCCAGCGTGTCGTCGCCAATCTGACCGAGAAGTGTGTCGTGGCCCCAGTTGCCTTTCAGAGAGTCGTTGCCGCTCGCACCCGATAGAGTGTCATTGCCTTCGCCACCAAAGAGGCTGTCAGCGCCTTGACCACCGGAGAGGCGATCATTGCCATCGTCGCCGGACAGACGGTCATCGCCGCCCTCGCCAGAAATCAGGTCATTTCCGGCGCTCCCGGACAAGGTGTCGTTGCCGTCGCGGCCAGTCAGGGTGTCATTGGATTGGGTTCCGGTCTCCACAACGCTTTGCACGGAGGCACCTGCCTCCGGCGTTGTTACGTTTGTGAAGATGACTTGAGCCACTTCAAAAGGTTTCAAAGTGACCTGCACAGTGGTCGACATGACGTCAAAAGGTGTCAGCTGTGCCTGAACGTCGTGCTCGTTGTAGTAATGTGGCACGCCGTCCACCATCACAAAGCTGGCGTCTTGGCGTCCTTCGCCGGGTACGTAGTGGGTCCCGTCCGCGCCGCGCGCTTCTGTGTTGATCCCGAGAATTCGGGCGTCGGCCGCGCCATAGCTGTCGATCAGAGGCGCCAGATCCAGCTCGTAGGATTCTGTGTCCAAAGAGCGGGAGGATATGAAGGCGACAAGCGTGTCATCGGAGCGGTATATGTCGATTTCAAAGGACCCGTCATCGTTGCTGACCGTGGTTTCCAGCAGCTCCAGCCCGACGAGGTCTGTCGACATCATGTCAAACATCGCCCCCCGAATTGTGTTCAACAGTTGGCCGTCGGTGTCCAGAATTGGCGCGTCAGTGGGCGCGCCGGCAAGATCGGTGGTGGTGTTGTGTTGCACAGCCCAAATGTGGGCGCTGTCTGCCCCCATTCCGAGCATGTTTTCAAACTGTTCCAGATAAACAGAGGCCGCCCGCAGGCCATTTTCTTCGATGGCTTTGAGACGAATGTTCCATTCGGTGATGTGCAAATCTAGGTCTTTGTCGAAAGCACTTTGCCACACGGCGAAGTCTCTGTTGATGTAAGAACTGGCGCTTTCGTCGTCGACAAAGGTCTGCTCCAGAGTGCGGTAGTAGTAATGCTCGACCACGCCATCGATGGCGTCTCTGGCGGTTTCACTCAGTCCGTCAATGATCTGTTGATTGGCGTCCACGAGGCGTTCGGTGAAGCCGCGATCATCCACGCTGCTGTGAAACTCAGAGCCCTCATTGGGGGTGGCCATTTGCACCAGAATGTCGGGTTGGGCGTCCTCTGCAATGCCGGCGTTCTCCATGCCCTGCGCCAAAGCGCGGGCGGCGATGTCGGCTTTGACCGCGTAGGCGGTTTCTCCCATGGCCCAGTATTCATTGCCAACTTCAAAGGCGGCGACCACGTCGCCGTAATCCCGTGTCACGGCTTCGGCAAACTGGGTGATGTCATCGGCAAAGTCGCTGTAGTCTTGTTCGGACAGAAACTTGGTGGGAATGACCAAGGTCACTTGCAAAGGATCGCCATCGGCCTCTGCGCCGCCTTGCGCCGCCCAATCTAGGAAGTCCACGAGTTCCTGACGGAGTTCTGGCGTACCGTCCATACCGGTGTCCATTTTCACAACGTTCAGCCAACCGACGCCATCAATGTCGTCTGGATCACCGTCGCCCTGACCGGCAGGGAAACGGAAGTGGTTTATGTCGAGCGCTTCGGTTGCATGGGAAAAGCTGTTTGTTGGAATGCCATTTTCTGTGTTGACCGAGTAAACCGCGTTCGCCCCGAAATGGGTGTCTTGCACCACAGTGCCGGTCTCTGCCCAGCTTTCAAGCGACAGTTCTGTTGTGTTGCCGGATGGCGGGTCGCTGGTTGGCTCTGGTGTTGGAGGTGTCGGGTCCGTGGGGGGGGCGTCGAGCACAGTTGGCCCATCTTCATCGGGCGGGTCCGGAACCTCAGGTGCGTCTTCACTATCGGTGTTTGATCCCGATCCCGGTGCACCAATAACTGCACCGCCCGCCAAAGTGGCGATCAATACCCAAAAAAACATCTATATATCCAATCTTCACGGTAATCCGAGAAGCGTAGACAAAAAGCGGCGCGCTAGGGTCAGGACTCATAGCCAGTAAATAACGAGAGCTGCGAGGGCGATGGCGGACAGGAAGACCTTCGGGCATCTGTCGTATCGAGTTGCGACACGCCGCCAATCCTTCAACCTGCCGAAC
>Ga0189288_10168_pt1 | contig 53643 bp, 53 predicted proteins | sample UW105minimetaG_FD_130316 | JGI IMG/M metagenome (GOLD analysis project Ga0189288, IMG submission 130316) | Marine microbial communities from the Costa Rica Dome - UW105 mini metaG | ecosystem: Environmental > Aquatic > Marine > Oceanic > Photic zone | place: Costa Rica: the Eastern Pacific...
ACAAGCACCTCAACCTGCCGTAACTTCGTGACAATTTCCTCGGGCTTGTGTCGCTTATTTCCCATCGTGAATCCTCCGTTTTCTAAACATAGCGGCGGACCACTTCAGTGGGGGAGGATCAAGTTAACGTTGGATCGTCGCTCATCCTCTTTTCGCGCTCTAGTTTGCGTTGCTCTTTTCTAACTTCAACAGGATCAGATCCTGTTTGAAGCATTGCAGCCCATTTGTCGCGTTCTTGCCTAGCCAGTGACAGTGAAACGGTTGGGAAGCTGCCCAATCCCATTTCTCGCGACTGTCCATTTCGCGCAAATATGTACGCCCATTTTCCAGCATCCTTGTTGCGCTTCCTCAAGTACAGGCCAGCCCCGTCGCTGTATTTTCCTGCATTAAGTTTTCTGACGGTTGTCGCACTCAGTTTGTATCGAACTCTTGTCATTTATTGCTCCTGTGGCCCCACTTTGGGCCCCACTTTTGATATGCGTTTGTGTGCAAGAGCGAGCTGCAATCAGCAACAGTCAGAACTGTAAGTTATTGAAAATAAAATACTGTTGCGGCGGCGAGCAACGCCCAGCAACAATGAGTGTGGTTTCTCGACCGCACCAAATCTCTTAAAAGATTTGAATAAAAAGGGCCGACCTATCGGCCCTATGGTTGCTTTTTTGGTGTTGTTGTTAGCCGACAATCAGCTGCTTGAGCTGCAAGGCTTCGTGCTCCAGCTCTGTGAGGCGATAGTTTACCAAGTCGCCAATTGTAACCATACCGACCAAGCCAGAGCCGTCGGCAATGGGCATGTGGCGAAAGCGACCCTCCGTCATGCGGCGCAGAACGGACACCATCGGCTCGTCCGGCGTACAGGTCTGGACCTTGGTGGTCATGACCTCCGACACCTGCTGAGGCAAAGTCTGTCCGGGCGTATCAGCGAGTTTTCGAACGATGTCTCGTTCAGACAGAATGCCCTGCAACGCGCCGTTGGCGTCGGTCACTAGGAGGGCGCCAATGCCACGTTCCTTCAACACTTTCACCGCGTCGCCCAGCGTGTCTTGCGGGCGAATCGAAAATACGTGCCCGCCTTTCTGATCCAGCACCTTTTGCACCGTGGCCACATCAGACGATGTGTTGGTATCCGTTGATTGGCTCATAGTTTTGGTCTTCCCCTCCGTTTTGCGGTTCGGGGCTTGGTAGGAACTGGGCATTTGGTGCTCCTTGCATAGAAAATTCTCTGGCCTTATGTCTCCAGCCTAACTGCAGAATCTGCTTTTGGGGAATTTTCTTTTGCCAGACGTCGTGCTTTCGCCGTGGCTTGCCACTGTGCTCTTTGTAATGGCTTGTCTTGCGGGGCACCGCTATCGTCGCGTGTGGAAAGAGGAGGGGCCGCGTTGGCAGCTTTGGGTGTTTGGTGTCACAGCAGCGGTGTGTTTGTTGGCGGTTGGGTTGTTGCCGATCACCACAAACTAAAAAGGCGCATCAAAGAGACGCCTTAAGATCATTTTGTGGCGCCGGAGGTTAGACGCGGTCTTCTTCCTGCATCTGTTCCAGCATCTTTTTGGCTCGCGGGCATTGCAGGCGCTCGCGCAATGGGCTGTCCGGATCAATATCCTTGCTGCACACCACGCATTTGTCCGCGCCACTGATGGCATTCAAGCCGCCGCAGGATCCTTTGATAGTGCGTCCGCGAAACATTACGCCAACCGCCATCCCAAGCGTTACCAGAAGCAACAATACAAAAGTGAGCATAAAGGTTTCCATTGCGTGGGGTCCTTTGAAGAAGTTAGCTGTGTTGAATGCTGTCGAATTGATCGGTGGCGTAGGTTTTGAAGCGCATCTTACCAGATGTGACTTCACGGTCGATAAACAAGGCCGCGAGATTTTGCCGCTCTGCAATTTCCATGCCGCGCTCGCGCCCAACCACCAGAAGGGCCGTGGCCCAGGCATCCGCGAGCATGGCGTTTTCGGTTAAAACTGTGACAGAGGCTGTGTCGTGGGTCACGGGGCGGCCGGTCGTCGCATTGAGAATGTGGCTGTAGCGGGTGCCATCTTGTTCGAAATAGTTTCGATAGTCGCCGGACGTAGCCATACCTCGGTCGGACACGCCCAGAACTTTAAGAAAGCTTCGCTGAAGTGCGTCAGGCGTTTCAATGGCGATTTGCCACGGCATTCCTTCGGCATTCTTGCCGGACGTAATGATATCCCCGCCAATCTCCACCATGAAGTCAGTGACGCCAAAGCCTCTAATCGTGTCTCCCAGACGATCGACGCCAAACCCCTTACCTATGGCAGAGAGATACATCTGTGTGCCATCGTGAGACTTCACAAGCGTGGTTCCATCTAGTGTGAGCGCGTCTGACTGGCCTACAGTTTGCATCTCGGTCGTAACAGCGGAGTCGTCCGGGACGCGGCCTGTTGGCTTCTGCGCGCCAAATCCCCAGAGATCAATCAAAGGGCCAAGGGTGAGGTCAAACTGCTTGTCGCTGGTTTCATGCACGGCTTGAGCAGCCTGCAGAAGCGCGAGCATGTCTGTACTCAATGAGAATGGCGCGTTGGCCTTGAGCGCATTGATCCGAGAAATCTCGGAATAGGGGTTCCAGTTCGACATCTTCCGATCAACATCCTGCAAAGCTAAATCAATCGCAGTTTGAAGGTCGTCTTTGTTCAGGCCGCCCTGCGGCTCAACGGCAACAACGGTATATGTAGTTCCCATCGTTTGTCCGTTGAGCAACAGATCTGCTGCGCCGCGTTTGCAAGCGGCCAGCGCGAGAGACATGAAAATAAAACTGCGTCGCGAAAGATGCGTCATGTTCAGGATTTCTCGGTGAGAAGCTGGAGTATAAGCTGTTTGAGCCCTAGAAGGCCGAGCCGAGGTAGGGGGCGTGCCATTGCTGACGTTATTTATTGCTCTCAAATCAGAGAAACAATAGAAAAGTGCCTGTTTAAGGGCTGGTTGTGCGCGCGCGGAACGCGTATAGGCGTGCGCGACAGATCAGAAAAAATCGAAGACGAACCAGAAACGACGGGATGTGATTGACGTGCAGCATTTTGCGCTCAAAAAAGGCCTGAATCTTCCGATCACCGGCGCGCCGGCTTCGGGAGAGATACACGACGCGGCCCCGGTGAAAACCGTGGCAGTGTTGGGGGGCGACTATATAGGACTGAAGCCGCGTATCTCCGTAGCAGAAGGAGATGTTGTGGCCGCAGGTGATCCACTTCTGGCACACAAAGACACGATGGACGTCAAGATCGTCTCTCCTGTGTCCGGCCGTGTCAATGCGATCAACCGTGGCGCACGGCGCGTGCTGCTCAGCGTGGAAATTGAAGTGGACGCCTCAGCAGCAGAGCCAAAAGACTTCTCGTCGGTTGGCGATGCGAGTACCCGAGAAGGGCTGGTCGAACGCCTCTGCGCGGCAGGTTTGTGGACTTCTTTCCGCACGCGTCCTTACTCAAAGGTGCCCACTCCAGGCGAATCCCCTGCGGCGATCTATGTGAACGCAATGGACACCGAGCCGCTGGCGGGCGACCCAGCGGTGATAATCGCGGATGCTGGGGATGCATTTGCCAAAGGGCTGGCCGCAATCACCACGTTGGCCGATGGTGCGACCTATCTGTGCCATGCGCAGGGGGCAAACGTGCCAAGCGCGGACGGAGTGACCGTAGCTACTTTCTCAGGCCCGCATCCTGCTGGCCTCGCTGGCACTCATATGCATTTCCTAGAGCCGCCATCAGCTTCTAAATCGGTTTGGACGATCGGCTACCATGATGTTATCGCAATCGGTCGCTTGCTGGAAACCGGCAGGATTGACGCCAGCCGTGTGATCGCGCTGGGCGGTCCTCTCTGTGACAAGCCTCGGCTGGTTCGCACTGTAGACGGTGCTTCTTTGAAAGAACTCACCGCAGGCGAAGTTTCCTCTGACCTTCCGGTGCGTTTGGTGTCGGGTTCGGTGCTGAGCGGTCAAGCAGGGGAAGACGTTGTGACCTTCCTGGGGCGCTATGCCCGTCAGGTTACCGTCATGGAGGAGGATCATAAGCAAATCCCTATGGGGTGGATCCGTCCGATGCCCTCCAAGTACAGTTTCCTGCCGGTACTGGGGTCTGCCTTTTCTAAAAAGCTCTATCCGCTGAGTTCCAATCTGAATGGTGGCCGCCGCGCCATGGTTCCTTTGGGCACCTTTGAAGAGCTGATGCCGCAGGATTTCTTGCCTACGCAGCTGCTGCGCGCTCTGTTGGTGATGGACACCGACGAAGCACAAAAGCTTGGTGCGCTGGAGCTGGATGAAGAAGACCTGGGTCTCGTGGGCTTTGCCTGTCCTGCTAAATACGAATACGGCGAAGCACTCCGCGATAGCCTTACCAAGATTGAGAGGGAGGGCTAACCATGGGGTTGCGCAACTTCTTTGATCGTATTGAGCCGCACTTTGTAAAAGGTGGCAAATACGAAAAACTGTTCCCGATCTATGAGATGGTCGAGAGCTTCATCTACACGCCGAAAACCGTGACCAAGGCTGCGCCACATGCGCGTTCCTACGTCGACATGAAGCGGATCATGACCTACGTGGTGATCGCGACGATCCCCTGTATCATCATGGGGCTCTACAACGTTGGCCTTCAGGTCAACTCGGCTTACGCGACCATTGATCCAAGTGGTTGGCGCGCAGCGATCATCTCTGCGCTGGGCATTGGCTTTGATGCCTCCAACCCGCTGGCCAATTTTGCGCATGGTTTGCTCTACTTCTTGCCGATCTACATAACAACGCTTGTTGTGGGCGGTATCTGGGAAGTGATTTTTGCAACTGTGCGGGGGCACGAAGTCAACGAAGGCTTCCTTGTGACCTCCATGTTGTTTGCGCTGATCATGCCACCAGCCGCACCCTTATGGCAGGTGGCATTGGGCATCAGCTTTGGTGTTGTTATCGGCAAAGAGGTCTTTGGTGGTACAGGCAAAAACTTCCTAAACCCGGCGCTGACAGGCCGTGCGTTCCTGTATTTTGCTTATCCGGCTGACATGTCCGGTGACACAATTTGGACCCCGGTTGATGGTTTCTCCGGCGCGACTGCGCTGTCCGTAGGTGCCTCCCAAGGGTATCAGGAACTCCCGAACTACGGCATGACTTGGATGGACGCGTTCATCGGAACCGTTCAGGGTTCCATCGGCGAAGTCTCGGCGCTGGCCTGTTTGATTGGCCTGGCTTTCCTGCTGATCACCAAGATCGCCAATTGGCGTCTGGTAGTTGGTTGTATGGGCGGCATGATCGGTTTCTCGCTTCTGCTGAACTTAATCGGGTCTGACACCAATCCAATGTTTGCCATGCCTTGGTACTGGCACTTCGTTGTTGGCGGATTTGCCTTTGGTCTCGTGTTCATGGTCACCGAGCCGGTATCCGCATCCCATACCAATATGGGGCGCTACATCTACGGGGCGCTGATCGGCTTCATGGTTGTCATGATCCGTGTCATCAACCCGGCCTTCCCCGAAGGCATGATGCTCGCAATCCTCTTCGGTAACGTCTTTGCGCCGCTGATCGACTACTTCGTCGTTCAAGCAAACATCAAACGGAGGGCCCGTCGCAATGTCTGACGCTTCCAACCAAAACAAAGGGCCCATCGCCCGCTTTCTGGCTGCCCCGCCCGACAGCGTTGGTAAGACGGTATTCATTGCCGTAAGCCTGTGTCTTGTGGCCTCGATGATTGTGTCCGCTGTGTCGGTAGCTCTGCGCCCGATGCAGGAGCAGAATAAGCTCAAAGACAAGCAAGCCAACGTTTTGCAGGTCGCAGGCCTGTATGAAGATGGCATGGATGTGATCGAAGGCTTCTCGGTGTTTGAGCCTCAAGTGCTTGAGCTGGCTACGGGCACATTCACCGATCAGATTGACGCCGCGACCTTTGATGATCGCGCGGCTGCCGCCGATCCAGAGCTGTCTGTGCGTCTCACTGAAGACCCTGCCGGCATTGGCCGTCAGTCGAAGTTCGTGACTGTCTACCTTCTGCGCAATGAAGACGGCTCGCTCGACAAAGTGATCCTACCAATACATGGCTATGGCCTGTGGTCGACGCTCTATGGTTTCATTGCATTGGAAGAGAATGGCAACGACATCTTCGGTCTGCAGTTCTACGACCACGGCGAAACCCCTGGTCTGGGCGCGGAAATCGACAATCCGCGTTGGAAAGTCCTGTGGAATGGCAAACGGTTGTCTGATGACGATGGCATGCTGCAAATCACAGTAGCGAAAGCCGTTCCACCAGCTGGTGCTGACTACCATGTGGATGCGCTGGCTGGTGCAACCCTGACGTCTGTTGGTGTCGACAACCTCGTTCGTTTCTGGATGGGCGAAGCTGGGTTTGGCCCATTCCTTGAAAACCTTAAAGCAGGAGAGATCTGATGGCTCAGACCAAGAGAGACCTTCTGATCGACCCGTTGGTCGACAACAACCCGATCACGCTTCAGGTGTTGGGCATTTGTTCCGCACTAGCTGTGACGTCCTCGCTGCAGGTGGCATTTGTGATGGCATTGGCCGTGACCGCGGTGACCGGCTTCAGCTCGATGTTCATTTCGGTGCTGCGCAACCAGATCCCCGGTTCGATCCGGATCATCGTGCAGATGGTGATTATCGCTTCGCTGGTGATCATCGTGGACCAGGTGCTGAAAGCCTATGCCTATGACGTGTCCAAGACACTGTCGGTGTTTGTGGGCCTGATCATCACCAACTGTATCGTGATGGGCCGCGCGGAAGCTTTCGCCATGAAGAACCCGCCAATCGACAGTTTCATCGACGGTGTGGGCAACGGCCTTGGCTACGGTGCGCTGCTGCTGGTTGTTGGCTTCATTCGTGAGCTGTTTGGTGCAGGTAGCTTGTTTGGTGTGACCATCCTGCCAACCGTGAACAACGGTGGTTGGTATGTGCCAAACGGAATGCTGCTGCTGCCACCTTCGGCGTTCTTCATCATCGGTTTGCTGATCTGGGCAGTACGTGCTTGGAAACCGGAGCAGGTGGAAGAGCGAGAATACAAAATTCAAGTTGTGGAGGGCCACTAATGGAAGGGCTTCTCTCTCTGGCCGTAAAGGCCGTCTTTGTCGAGAACCTCGCGCTCTCCTTCTTCCTCGGTATGTGTACTTTCATCGCCGTATCGAAGAAGATTTCAACTGCGCTTGGTCTGGGCATCTCTGTGATGCTGGTACAGGCCATTACGGTTCCCACCAACAACCTGCTTCTCACCTATTTTTTGGCGCCTGGTGCGCTGGCATGGGCCGGCTTCCCAAACGTGGACCTGACCTTCCTTGGTCTGATCTGTTACATCGGTGTGATCGCGGCGATGGTGCAGATCCTCGAGATGGTCCTCGATAAGTTCTTCCCACCGCTCTACAATGCGCTGGGTGTGTTCTTGCCGCTGATCACCGTGAACTGCGCCATCCTGGGTGGCTCTCTGTTTATGGTGGAACGGGACTACAACATCGCCGAAAGTGTGACCTACGGTCTGAGTTCCGGCTTTGGCTGGGCGCTGGCAATCACCGCCATGGCCGGTGTGCGCGAGAAGCTGAAGTATTCCGACATTCCCGATGGTCTTCAGGGCCTAGGCATCACCTTTATTACCGCAGGTCTGATGGCTTTGGCCTTCATGTCCTTCTCCGGCGTGAAACTCTGAGGGGGTAGGCGCAATGGAAACATTTACTCTAGGTGTTGTTCTCTTCACTCTGATCGTTCTGGCGCTGGTGACAATCATCCTGGCGGCACGTTCGAAACTTGTGAGTACCGGCAACGTAGAAATCACCATCAACGGCGAAAAGACCATCTCTGTGCCGGCTGGTGGCAAGCTGTTGCAAACCTTGGCGGAACAAAAGCTGTTTGTGCCTTCTGCCTGTGGTGGCGGCGGTACCTGCGCGCAGTGTAAGGTGCGTGTGCACTCCGGCGGCGGGTCTATTCTGCCAACTGAGGAAAGCCACATCACCAAGCGTGAAGCGGCTTGCGGTGACCGCCTGTCTTGTCAGGTGGCCGTGAAGCAGGACATGGACATCGAAGTGCCTGAAGAGGTGTTCGGTGTGAAGAAGTGGGAGTGCACCGTGCGCTCCAACGAAAACGTTGCAACCTTCATCAAGAACTTGGTGCTGGAACTGCCAGAAGGCGAGGATGTGAACTTCCGTGCTGGTGGGTATATTCAGATCGAAGCGCCTGCGCACAAGCTGTCTTACAAAGACTTTGCGATTGAAGATGAGTATCACGAAGATTGGGACAAGTTTAACCTGTGGCAGTATGAGTCCACGGTGACCGAGCCGATCGAACGGGCCTATTCGATGGCGAACTATCCGGATGAAAAAGGCCTGATCATGCTGAACGTGCGTGTGGCCTCGCCACCTCCGGGCAGCCAAGGCATTCCGCCCGGTCAGATGTCCTCTTACATCTTCAACCTTAAGCCTGGTGACAAGGTCACGATCTCTGGCCCGTTTGGCGAATTCTTTGCTCGGGACACCAACAAAGAGATGGTCTTCATCGGTGGTGGTGCCGGCATGGCGCCGATGCGGTCTCACATCTTTGACCAGCTGAAGCGTCTGGAAAACCGGGATCGTAAGATCACTTTCTGGTATGGTGCCCGCTCCAAGCGAGAGATGTTCTTTGTTGAGGACTTCGACGGTCTGGCGGAAGAGTTTGACAACTTCGAATGGCACGTGGCGCTCTCTGACGCTCTGCCGGAGGACGACTGGAAAGGCTACACCGGCTTCATCCACAACGTTCTGTTTGAAGAATATCTCAAGAACCACCCGGCGCCAGAAGATTGCGAATTCTACATGTGTGGCCCGCCCATCATGAACCAATCCGTGATCAACATGTTGCTTGATCTGGGTGTAGATCGCGAAGACATCATGCTGGATGACTTTGGCGGGTAAACCCAAAGCAGATCAGATAAACGCCGCTCTTCGGAGCGGCGTTTTCTTTTGGTGACCTGCAAAAGTGGGTTGGCCTCCGGAGTGGGCAATGGCAGGGTGCCCGTCTGTGCAAAACCAAAGAGTGAACAGGGGACACAATGGCCAAAGCGGTGTTTTTGCAAGGGGCGCTGATGCGCCATGTGGCGGTCATGTCGTTGACCTCGTCTGTTGGCCTGATGGCCATCTTTGCGGTCGATTTTGTTGATATGATTTTCATTTCGATGTTAGGCAACAAAGCGTTGGCAGCGGCTGTGGGGTACGCTGGGACCCTGCTGTTTTTCACCAACGCCATAAACATTGGCCTGTCGATTTCTGCGGGTTCCTTGGTTGCGCGTTCCATTGGCGCAGAAAAATTGCAAACTGCTAAGGAATATGCCACTTCCGTGGCGCTTCTCGGCGCTTTAACCGGCCTTGTGATACCGGCAATTGTCTTTTTATACCTAGACCCAATCCTGAGCTGGCTGGGTGCCCAAGGAGACACTCTGGCCCTGGCAAAACGGTATGTTGGTATTGTTATGCCGACCATGCCGGTGATGTCTTTGGCGATGGTCAGCATGGCCGTTCTCAGAGCCTATGGCGATGCCCGGCGCTCCATGATGGGCACGGTGTTTGGCGGGGCCGTGAACGCAGCGCTGGACCCGCTGCTGATTTTTGGCTTCGGGCTGGGTTTGGATGGCGCGGCATATGCCTCGGTCATCGCTCGGTTGGTGATGTGCGCCTACGCGCTTATGTGTGTGGTGCGCATTCATCAAGGTTTTGCCGCACCGAAGGCGGGATTTCTCAAACGCGACGCCAAAGCGATTGGCGCGATTGCTGGGCCGGCGATCCTGACCAATGTGGCGTCGCCAGTTGGCACGGCAATTGTGACCCGCGAAATGGCGCGCTATGGGACTGATGCAGTGGCGGCGATGGCGGTTATCGGCCGGTTGATGCCGGTGGCTTTTGCAGTGGTTTTTGCGCTTTCAGGGGCGATTGGCCCAATTGTTGGACAGAATTTTGGAGCGTCACAGTTTGATCGTGTGAGGGGCACGCTGAAAGCGGGGCTTCAGTTTTTGTTGGCTTACACGCTTTTGGCTGCGCTGATCCTTTTTCTTGCGCGGGGCCTGATTGCTGATCTGTTTGAGGCCGAGGGAGAAATGCGGGCCTTGATCTACCTGTTCTGTGGTCCTCTGGCGCTGCTGCAATTCTTCAATGGCGTGATTTTTATCTGTAACGCCTGTTTCAACAATCTCGGGCATCCGATCTATTCGACTTATGTGAACTGGGGGCGCCATACACTGGGAACCTATCCATTTGTGATTGCTGGTGGTTTCTACTGGGGGGCGTCAGGCGTGTTGATGGGGCAAGCCGTCGGAGGCGCTTTGTTTGCTGCAGTGGGTATTTTCATGGCCCTAAAAACTTTCAACCGGCTCAGTCGTCCTGAACCGGTTGATCCGTTTGCAGAGGAAAGCACGCTGCATCACATCAGCGGGCGTCGCAACTGGTAGTGTTAGCGGGGGAGCTTGGCCGCCTCGCTGGCCAGCGCTTCAATTTGATCCCACGCACCCTCTTTGACCAGCTTGGAAGGAGCTACCCAGCTGCCGCCGGCGCAGACCACATTGGGTAGCGACAGGTAGTCGGTGACGTTTTGCGGGTTCACGCCGCCGGTGGGACAGAAATTGATCTGTGGCAGCGGGCTTGCCAGTGAGCCAAGGAATTTGGCACCGCCTGCGGCTTCAGCCGGGAAGAACTTCAGCATGTTGTAGCCGCGCTCCAACAGTGCCATGGCTTCAGAGGCGGACGCCGCGCCGGGCAAAAGTGGCAAGCCTTCAGCTTCGCATGCTTTCAGCAACGAGTCCGTGGCGCCGGGCGAGACGCCGAAAGTTGCGCCTGCTTCCTTTGCGGCTTTCACATCTGCCGGTGTCAGCAGTGTTCCAGCACCAACCATGCCGCCTGGGACCTCTGCCATGGCACGGATCACATCCAGCGCGGCAGGTGTGCGAAGGGTGACTTCAAGGGCAGGCAGGCCGCCAGCCACCAAGGCTTCGGCCAGCGGCTTGGCGTGTGCTACGTCCTCAACGACAAGCACCGGTACAATCGGGGCCGCGTTACAGATTTCACGAGCTTTTTCGCTCGCGGTTTGGGGAGTGATGGACATTAAAATTACCCTTCAAAAATGGAGGCGCCAGTAGTGGCGGGGCCGACCGCATTGCGGAAGGCGGCAAACAGGTCGCGGCCTGTGCCGTGTTGATATGAACTTAGGTCGGCGGTGGCCAGTTCTCGGCTCTCAAAGTCTTTGGCCAAAACTTCTAGCGTGCCTGCCTCTGCGTCGACGCGTACCATGTCACCGTCGCGCAGTTTCGCAATCGGGCCGCCGTCGAGCGCTTCAGGCGACACGTGGATTGCCGCCGGGATTTTGCCCGATGCGCCGGACATGCGGCCATCTGTGACAAAGGCCACTTGCAGCCCCTTGCCCTGCATGATGGACATCAGCGGTGTGAGGCTATGTAATTCTGGCATACCGTTGGCTTTGGGGCCTTGGAAACGCACCACGATCACCACGTCTTCGGTCAGCTCTCCAGCTTGGAACGCCGCTTTAACCTCATCTTGATCGTGGAAGACCCGAGCGGGAGCTTCAACCAGTCGGTGTTCAGGCGCAACGGCAGAGATTTTCATCACCGAGGTGCCAATGTTGCCGGTCAGGCGGGCCAGGCCACCTGTTGGCTGGAAGGGATCTGTCGCGGGGCGCACAATTTTGTCGTTTAGGGAAGTTTTGGTGCCCGGTTGCCAGACAAGCGCACCGTCTATCAGTTTTGGCTCTTGGGTATAGTTGTCCAGACCTTCGCCGGCTACGGTTTTCGTGTCGGGATGCAACAGGTTGGCGGACAACAGCTCGCCAATCATATAGCCAAGGCCACCGGCAGCTTGGAAGTGGTTTACATCCGCAAGTCCATTTGGATAGACGCGCGCCAAGAGGGGCGTGACGTCCGATAGTTCAGCAAAGTCTTCCCATGTCAGCACGATACCACCTGCGCGGGCCATGGCGATTAGGTGGATCAGGAGGTTGGTCGAGCCACCAGTTGCATTAAGCCCTATGATGCCATTTACAAAGGCTTTCTCATCGAGAATATCGCATGTCGGCGTGTAGTTGTTGCCCAAAGCGGATAGGGAGAGCGCGCGTCGGGCGCCTTCCTCGGTCAACGCGTCGCGCAGGTCAGTGTTGGGAGACACAAAGCTGGAGCCAGGCAGGTGCAGCCCCATGAACTCCATCAACATCTGGTTAGTATTGGCCGTGCCATAGAATGTGCAGGTGCCTGGGCCGTGATAAGCCGCCATTTCCGAGGCCATTAGTTCGGCACGATCCGCTTCACCTGCGGCAAAGCGTTGGCGGACTTTGGCTTTTTCGTCATTAGAGATGCCAGTGGCCATTGGACCCGCCGGAAGGAAAACCGCCGGAAGGTGTCCAAAGCTCTGCGCAGCGATCACCAGTCCCGGCACGATCTTATCACAGACGCCAAGATAAACGGACGCGTCAAAGGTGTTGTGGCTGAGTGCCACGCCGGCGGCCAGGGCAATTACGTCACGGGAGAACAGCGAAAGCTCCATGCCAGCTTCGCCCTGTGTCACGCCATCACACATAGCAGGAACACCGCCGGCTACTTGGGCTGTTCCTCCTGCGGCACGAGCGGCGTCGCGCAGGAGGGTGGGGTAGCGTTCGAACGGCTGGTGTGCCGACAGCATGTCGTTGTAGGCGGTAACGATGCCGAGGTTTCCAGCACTTTTTGTTGCCAGAGCCTCTTGGTCTTCACCTGCCCCGGCATAGGCATGTGCCTGACCCGAACAACTGAGATGCGCGCGGGCTGGGCCCTGGCTGGCGGCATCGGCCATGCGTTGGAGGTAGCCGTCGCGATGCGGCTTGGAGCGCGCAATAATACGCTCTGTTACTTTTTCGACGGTTGGGTGGAGTGGCATGAGAACCATCCTTCCTATTTTGAGCGTGTGTTGGTGGGCTTAGTCGCCAATGGGGCGCCAGCGCCGGCCACCTTGATGCATCAGCATGAGCGCTTCTTCGGGGCCGGAACTGCCAGGATCGTAAGGAACAGGCCGCTGGTTGGCTTCTTCCCAAGCTGCGATCAGAGGATCCGCCCAAGCCCAAGCGGCTTCGACTTCGTCACCGCGCATAAAGAGCGTCTGATCGCCACGGATCACATCCATGATTAGGCGCTCATAAGCGTCCTGCGACATCAGGTTTTCGCCAAGAGCGTCGGCAAACGACATGTCCATGGCTACTTCGGTCAGGCGCATACCACCCGGACCCGGTTCTTTGATGGTTGTGCGTAAGGTGATTCCTTCATCCGGTTGTAAGCGAATGATCAGGGCGTTGCCCTTGCGGCCTTCCATTTTATTCGGGAAGATGTTGTGTGGTGGGTCTTTGAACACGACGGCAATTTCAGAAGCCCGGTCCCGGAGCTGTTTCCCTGTCCGCAAATAAAACGGTGTGCCCGCCCACCTCCAGTTGCCAACGGCCAGCTTCATCGCGATATAGCTCTCGGTGCGGCTGTCGGCATTGTCGACATCGTCAAAATAGCTCTGATTTTCTCTTCCGGACCGGTACTGGCCGCGCACAATGTCTTTTAGGGCAACAGGTTCTAGAGCTTCAATGACTTTGACTTTTTCGTCTCGCACCGAATTTGGTGTGAATTTGCTGGGCGGCTCCATGGCGATAAGGCACAGAAGCTGCATCAGATGGTTCTGCACCATGTCACGCATCGCACCGGATTGGTCATAATATCCACCTCGTCCAGCCACACCAATGCTCTCGGCGACTGTAATTTGGACGTGATCAATGTGGGTGGAATTCCACAGAGGTTCAAACAGCGAGTTGGCAAAACGCAGCGCCATTAGGTTCTGAACTGTTTCTTTGCCGAGATAGTGGTCGATGCGGTAGATTTGCTGTTCGTCAAAGTGCTTCAACAGATCATTGTTTAAGGCTTGGGCGCTCTGAAGGTCATGTCCAAAAGGCTTTTCCACCACAATTCGGCTGTCTGGGGTGGCGATACCATTCAGGCTCAGCCGCTCGGCAATAGCGCCAAAAAGTGAGGGCGAAACAGATAAGTAAAAGGTGCGGATTGTTTCCGAACGTAGCGTTTTTTTGAGGTCGCTCCAGCCGGTTTCGCCCATGGCGTCGATGTGGACGTAGCTCAAATGATTGAGAAAATCATCGACGAGGTCCGCAGGGCGCATGGCTTCGTCGATAAATTCGGTTAGCGCCGCTTTTGTTAGGTCGCGGAACTCGGCGCTGTCCATATCGGAGCGCGCCGAGCCGATGATTTTGGCCTCAGCTGGCATTTGGCCTGCACGAAACCGATGAAACAGACCCGGGAGAATTTTGCGCCGGGCCAAATCACCCGTTGCGCCAAAGATCACGAGGTCAAAAGGTTCGACCGGAATTACGCGTGCAACCATAACAGTTTAGCCTTTCAGAAGAGCGCCCATGCGGCGGCCGGTGTCGAGCATACGATTGGAGAAGCCCCACTCGTTGTCATACCAGCTTACCACACGCACAAGACCATCTTCCGTCACGCTGGTTTGCGCCGGTGCAAACACAGAGGAATGCGGGTCGTGGTTGAAGTCTGCAGATACTAGAGGCGCTTCCTCATATCCAAGCACACCTTTAAGTGGACCTTCTGCGGCAGCTTTCACCGCGTCGTTGATGGCTTCAACAGTCGCTGGTTTGTTGGTGTTGATCACCAAATCCACCATGGACACATTCGCTGTTGGTACGCGGATCGCAGATCCTTCCAGCTTGCCTTTGAGGTGTGGAAGAACCAGCGAAATTGCACGCGCGGCGCCAGTGGAGGTTGGGATCATCGACAGGGCAGCAGCACGGGCGCGATAGAGATCTTTGTGATTGGTATCGTGAGTCGGCTGGTCGCCGGTGTAGGCGTGTATCGTGGTCATGTAACCGGTTTTGATGCCGAACGTGTCGTCCAGAACCTTGGCCACGGGGGCGAGGCAGTTGGTTGTGCAAGAGGCGTTGGATACGATGATGTCATCTGCGGTCAGTGTGTCGTCGTTTACGCCAAAAACAATCGTCTTATCAGCGTTTGCGCCGGGCGCAGAGACCAGCACACGCTTGGCGCCAGACTTAAGCAGCAGTTCTGCTTTGTCTTTGGCAGTAAAGATACCTGTGCACTCATAGGCCACGTCAACATTGGACCAAGGCAGTTCCTGTGGGTCACGGATTGCGGTCAAACGTATTTCTTGACCGGCGACTTTCATTACGTCGCCTGTCAGACTCACTTCGGCGTTCAACCGACCATGCACACTGTCATATTTTAGTAGGTGGACAAGGTGATCATTCGGGGAAAGGTCATTGATCGCGACGACTTGGATGTCGTTGGTGCCGCTTTCGATGAGGGCGCGCAGAACTCCGCGGCCGATGCGGCCAAAACCGTTGATGGCAATTTTGATGCTCATGTGTTTCTCCAAACATACAAATCGGCACTTTCGGTAGCGCCACCGTTAGCGCTATCGATAAGGCGAAATGCAACAGGAATCAAGGGGAGGAATTAAGTCTCTATCGGGACGCTTTCGGGGTTGCTTTGACACTGGTTGTGTCAGACGATCTCCGCATGGGAAAAAAGCTACTTCTCAAAGACATCGCCAAACTGGCAGGCGTCAGTGAAATGACGGCCTCGCGTGCTATGCGGGGCGCGCAGGACGTGTCTGAATCCACGCGCCAGAAGGTTGAACAGATCGCCCGCGAAGTCGGATATGTACCGAATCGTATCGCTGGTGCGCTGGCGTCAAAGAAGGTGAACCTTGTTGGTGTGGTGGTCCCGAGCCTGAATTCCTCGGTGTTCCCTGAGGTGTTGTCCGGGATCAGTTCCACGCTGAAGTCTACCCCTCTTAAACCGGTGATTGGCGTGACCGGTTATGATTTGCAGGAAGAGGAAGAGGTTATTCGCGAGATGCTCAGTTGGCGCCCCACGGGGGTTGTCATCGCTGGGCTTGAGCACAATGACGCTGCGCGCAAAATGTTACTGAATGCAGATTGCCCAGTTGTCGAAGTCATGGATGTAGATGGCGATCCCATTAAGCATTGTGTTGGTATCTCGCACCTTGAAGCGGGCCGGAAAATGGCGCGTACAATTTTGAAGGCAGGCTACACCAAGATCGGTTTTGTGGGCACAAAGATGCCGCAGGATTTCAGAGCGGAAAAGCGGCTTCAGGGGTTTGAACTGGAGCTAAAGGATGCGGGCCAGTCGCTATTTGATCAGGAACTTTATTCTGGCGTGTCTTCGATAGAGACTGGCAACACATTGACAGAGATGTTGACGCAACGCTCGCCAGAGCTTGAGTGCATCTATTTCTCCAGTGATGTGCTTTCGATCGGAGCCTATATGTACTGCCTCTCCAAAGGGTTATCGGTACCCGAGGACTTAGCGATCGCGGGATTTAACAACTTGAATTTACTTAAAGGTTTGCCGAAGCCTTTAGCGACGACAGATGCTCATCGGTTTGAGATTGGTCAGAAGGCGGCGGAAATTATCTTGGCGTCTCAGTCGCCGGACAGCCCGTCTCAAGTGATAAAAATGGAGCCGGTGGTAACGACTGGTCAGTCGCTTTAGAGGTCTTCAGACAAAGCGTTTGCGACCAATTTGGCAGCCTCGTTCCAGGTGCCTATTGGAGGCAATGTGAGGCCGGAAAAGTCAGCTTCTTCTAGGGCTTCCGGGATGTCTTGCCGACAGTGGTCACCTTCCAAGGCGAAAAAAGGAAGGCATAGACTGCGGGTGGGAAGGCCGCTTGCGACGTCTTTGATAAATGGGGCTTCCTCTACAAATCCAACAGAGATTTCGAGGGTGTCAAATCGCTTTGAAAGCGCTTGCTGAAATGCATAAGCCGATTCGGCTGCTTTCGGGCCCTTGGCAGAGCCGTGGGCGGCAAGGAGGAGGTGGCTGTCTGCCTCGTCCCAGCTGTAGTCCGCAAGCAATTGTTTCACGCGCTTTGCGGCCAAGTCTGGCAAGGATGCGTCAAAACCTAGAGGTGGGAGGATAGGTAACTCCACGTCGCCCAGGCGCTTGGGCAACATGCGGGACACAAAGAAGCCATCGGCCATGAACATGGGAAAAACAGGCGAACCTGGTTTTATTTCAGTTGCTTGTCGCTCCACAGCCCCTGGCATTGCAAGAGTTGCTGAGCGGATGGTCCAGTTGGGTAGGTGATTGTTTACCGCCTTGGCAAAGCCTTGCAGCCAGAGTTCTGGCGGCACGGGAGCGGAGGGCTGCCCGTGCGCGACAATCAGGGCTTCGCGCGTCGGGTGAGTCATGCAGCAGGTGCTTGGAAAGCAGCGGCGAGGTCTGCCGGCAGGTCAAATTCTGCAAGGGCGCGTGCGCGTGCGTCTTCTGACATTTTGCGAGCTGTTTTCACTACGATATCGAGGACTTTTTCGGGGCTGTGTTTCGCAGCAAAGGGCGCAAAGTACCATTTGATAAAGACAAAACAAATAATGTCTTCAAGGGCTTGAACCTGTTCGTTGCGTTTGATGCCTTCTTTGCGAAGCATTGCGCCCGCCGCCGTCATCGCTTCTTCATTATATCCGGCTTCGGCCATGATCTCGCATACGCGGTCGGCGTGGTGCACGCCGAGGTCGCGACGCCACTTCAAATAGCCAGCTCGGCCTTCGGGATAGTCCACACGTTTGAGCACCCAACGCTCAATGTGTTGCCCGCGGGCGGCGATCTGTAAGGCCTCGGAAGCATTCGGAAAAAGCCGGTTGCACTCGTCGGTCATGCGCTGGCCATAAATCAGTGCTTCGGGTTTTCCTCCCTCAAGATTTGGGTCTTTGGAATTGGCGGCGTCGATGGTGTCTAACGCTGTTTGAAGGCGGGTCATGGAGGGGCTCCGGGCTGCTCTGATACTGTGTTTTAGGCGCTGAGATGGATTGCGAAAAGGGGCAAAAACAACGTCGGTATTACGTCGGTATCGCGACTGTATCGCGGAGGTGCGAATTTGAACTCCAGGAGAAAGGTTTATGAGCTGGTAAGAATGGTGCGGAGTTGCTCCAGGTCTAAGGGTTTGTGCAGCAGGGGCGCATTGAGCGCTTCACATTGCAGTTTGAGATCGTTGCTGCGGTTGGCACTGATAACGCATGCAGGCAAGGGTCCGTAAATCTTTCGTAAGCGTGCGATAAGGTCTGTCCCTGTTGCGGTGCCGTCGAGCTGGTAGTCGGCCAGCACAATGTCAGGAGCAATGTCGATTTCGCGCAACAGTTCGAGCGCTTCGGTGTCGCCTCCGCAGGCAAGGACATCTGCGCCCCAATTTTCCAAAGTCAGGGTAATCGCATCACGCAGCTCTGAGTCGTTCTCGACCACCAATACAATGCGGTGGGCCAACGGTGCGGTTGGTTCGGGAGCGAGCTGCGGCGCATTTGTTGTTGCGGGGCTTTCCGAATGCAGCGGGAGCGTGATGCAAAACCGTGTTCCACGTCCAGGTTCAGATTGCATTTTCATCGGATGCCCGAGCAGACGACAGGCCTTCTCTACGATCGCTAACCCAAGTCCCAAGCCTTCTGCAGGGCTGACGTTAGCATTCACGCGGTGAAATTCGTCAAAGACTTTGGCTTGTTGTTCTGGGGGGATGCCAAGACCGGTGTCCCAGACCTCAACCACGATGGCGCCGGCGCGATGACGCGTGGCGACCAATACGCGGCCTTGCTCGGTGTAGCGCAGCGCATTGGCGATCAAATTTTGGAGAATGCGCCGCAAAAAGGTGGCGTCTGAATGAACGGTCACGTCTGTGGTACGTAGATCAAACCGAAGATTTTTGTCTTTGGCAATCGGCACGAACTCGTCGTGTAGTTGTCCCAATAGGGCTGCAAGCGGGATCGGAGTCAGGTGGACAGCTGCTTGGCCGCTGTCTAGGCGGGAGATGTCTAGGAGCGTGCCGATGATATGTTCGGCGCTTTGTAACGCCGCAGTTGCCTTATTCATGCGTTCGCGTTGGTCGGGGTCTTCCAGATCAGTCTCGAGGGAGGCCATGTAAAGTTTTGCGGCAGAGAGAGGCTGCAAGAGATCATGGCTCGCTGCGGCGACAAAACGCGATTTTGAAGTGTTTGCGCGTTCAGCTTCGGCAAGGGCGTCCTGAAGCTCTAGAGTGCGCTCTTGAACGTGGCGTTCCAGCGTTTCGTTGACCTCTGAGATGGCGCGTAAGGCGCGGCGCTCGGTTGTGATGTCTGAGAAGGAGATCACGAAGCCACCGTCGGGCATGTGCTGGGCAAACACTGCCAGAATACGGTCGGCACCAAGGTCAACTTCAAACGAAAGGGGAGCGCGCCGGCCATCATGAGCCGCCCAGTTTGCAAGCGTGTCTGCATCGTCTGTGTTCAAAAAGGCCAGTTTACGAGAGAGTTGGTCAAAGATTGTCCGGAACGGCAGGCCGAGATGAAAGCGGCGCAGCGGTATAGACAGCAGCTCCCCCATGCGCCGGTTCCAACCGACCAAGCGGGCGTCACGGTCAAAGATGCCGACGCCTTGATCCAGATGTTCAAGAGTTGCCTTGATCAAGCGGGCCTGATCGTCGAGCAGCCTTTCGCGTTCCTGACGCTCGATCAGCATCATGTCGGTGACATCAGTTTGCAGCACCACCGTGCCGCCATCGCGGGTCCGATGTTCGGAAACTTGAATCCACTTGTCCCCAATGAGGCGCGCATTGAACACAACGTGCTGTTCGCGGTGACGGAGCATGCGTTTTTCGGCCCATTGAGAGGCGCTCATGCCGTCGGGTAAGGCCAAATATGCGCTTCTGGAGACGATTTCGACATAGTTTGCAAATGGCAATCCCGGTTTGAAGAGCGGGTAGATGTCGCGCATGTGTTTGCCAAATCGCGAGTTGCAGAGCACCAGTTTTTCGTTTGCGTCAAACAGAGCAAAGCCTTCCTGGACCGTTTCAATTGCGTTTGCGAGGTTTGCGCGGGCGGCTTCGGCCTCGGCGTTGGCTTGAGCAAGTGACGCATTGGAGGTGTTGAGCAAATCCAGCGCATGTTCCAGCTCACGCGTACGGGCTTGCACGTCTTCTTCGAGCTTCACTGCACGCTCGAATTGGGCATATGCAACGCCGGTCGCGTCGGGGCTGGCTTCGGCGCGGCGCATCAGAGTTTGAACGATTTTGAGGAGCTTTTGGTTTTGCCGTTCCAGGGAGTCCTGCGGGTCGATCAAAGTATCGTCGGTCATTGGCGTGTCAGTTCGTTTCCGGAGGATAGATAGCGACGCCGGTGAACGTTTGATTGACATGCATTGAGTTGACCTGCTCGCCATAGGTGGAGAAGCCCACCACGTTGTGCTTGGAGAGGATGTCGGAGATGTCCCCGGTGATCTGTTTCTGCGTCGCTTCGACACGGCGTAAAACGCAATCGCACCCCAATATCACGGCGGGTTTTTGGGGACCGTTCAGGGCGCTGAGCTCCCGATCCAAGTGGGCGACCATGTCTTCGGGCTCGGCCAAAGTGAGCACCACACCCTCATCTATGGCGGAGAAAAACTGCAGGTGGCCATTTTTTGCAACACGTTGAATGGCGCGAACATGGGTTTGCTCGCCAATGCGCACAACGACAGGATGGGCTGCGAAGGTGAAGGTGGAGAGTTGTTCGGGGTCTTTGCCAAGGATACGGGCATATTCACGGGCGGCCGGCTCGGCGTTGATTTCGTATACGCGGCGTGTGGTTGGGTCCGCACCGGTGACCACCATGCGCTTTTCTGTTGGCAGGAGATTGTCGGTTTTGAACACCTGAACCGGGCAGTTGGACCTCAATTGGATCAGCACGGCGGCATTGGAATGGAAGGCGGACTGATGAAGGATGAATGTTTGTCCAAAATCTTCGCCATCTCCTGCGGAGCCGCCAAAAAGGGGCACCGGCCCCAGTCCCAGAGATAGGTTTGCCGCCAAGGTGTCTTCGCGGGTGGAGAGGCCGTCTACCATGAGAAAGGCAAATTCAGATGTCCAGCTCGGGTGTCGGGCAGCCAAAGCTTTGCGATTGTGGATCATCTCCGTAATGCGCGCTTCAGCGTTAATTTGGGCCAAGTCATCGACAAACACGGTACGCGCGGCAAAATTGGTTTTGGGAAGGCCCACGGCGACAATCTCGCCTTCGGTGTAGCCGCTCTCAGTCAGTTCTCCCGCCGTGGTGCAGCCCACCACTGTTGCCGTGCCAAACCGCCCTTCAATGTTTGATGCGAATTGCTCTAGATCGGTTTGGGGTGACACGAAAAGGATGACCAATTCCAACGGGGCAGACCCCATAGCCGCAACAAGCTGGTCTACGGCATCAGAAGCATCGCATGGCGCGAAGCCTGTGCGCACGATTTTTGACCCTGAAAAGGGCGCGCTGGCATTCATGCTGGCAATCCTCCCGCAGCTCTCCTCAAAGCTGTCTCAATCAGACTATGCTGCCTAGCTGCTGCTCCGCAAGTGTTCCTCAAAAGAGGCTTCCTTGGCGATGAGCACGGCTTGAGTACGTGAGTGAACGCCAAGTTTTCGCATGATGGCCGTTACATGCGCCTTCACCGTGGTTTCCGCGATGGACAGCTCAAACGCGATCTGCTTGTTCAGTTTGCCCTCGCAGATCAGATCAAGGATGCGAGCCTGCTGTGCCGTCAGGCTTGCGAGGCGATTGACCGCGTCTTGGGTGGCGTCGTCTTCGTCCCGGGTTGGCATGTGGCCTTCCGGTACAAAGCTTTTATTTGCAGCAAGATTTTCAAGAGCTTTCAGGAAGGTGTCTCGTTGGCTGTGTTTGGGGACAAAGCCGGCTGCACCTGCTTTTAGCGCTGCACTGATGGTGCGTGCGTCTGCCATGGAAGAGACCACAAGAATTTTGGCTTGTGTCGACTTTCGCAGGCGCAGAAGGCCGTCAAAACCGTCGACGTCTGGTAAGTTCAGGTCAAGAACGATCAGATCTGGGTGCGGTGTGTTGTCCAAAAGGGACAGCGCATCTGTCAGGCATGGGGCTGTCGCTACGTCTGTGAAGGGTGCAATGGCCTGTAGGGTCATCACCAGCGCGTCGCAGAAGAGCGGGTGATCATCGATCACAAGTGCAGAGTTGATGCGTTTCAGAATGGGTGAGGCGTCGACATTTGGCATGGTCGAACCCTAGCAGAGAGTTGGGGGAGGCCAAGTGGGGCAAAGGTCGTATCTGACCAAAAGTGTCTTGGGGGCCGCTTTGACTTTGGGCAAGGTTTTGCTCAGCCTAGGGCGCGCCCCTTGGGTTGGTGCATTTTCGCGCCTAGGTGGTAGACTGGATTGGCCGATACATCGATGGGAGCTCAGAATGATCCGTTCAACGATTAAGTCCGCTGGGGCGCGTGCAGGTCTTGCATTGGCAATTGGTCTGGGGGCGCAGAGCGCGATGGCAGATATTCAGGATTTGCAAGGCTCTGTGCTTTATCGCGAGAAAATTGCCTTACCACCAGAAGCTTTGGTGGAAGTTACGTTGGAAGACGTGAGCAAGATGGATGTGAAATCCACTGTGCTGGCCAGTCAGACGTTGAAACCTGTCGGGCAGGTGCCTGTGGATTTTCGGTTGAGCTACGACGATGCAATGGTGGAGGAGCGTGGTCGGTATTCCGTGCGCGCCGTGATCCGCGTTGGGGAGGAGGTTCTTTGGCGAAGTACGCAGAGTTTTCCCGCACTGACCGGGGATGCGCCGGAGAATGTAGTGGTTGTTGTGGAGCGCGCTGTGGAGAGATCTGAAGGGTATTTGACAACGAGCAGTTGGCTGGTTGTGGAAATGAACGGGGAAGCCGTTCAGGGCGCCGAGGTGCCTCATATGCGCTTCGGGCCGGACGGACAGGTGAGTGGTGGCAGCGGCTGCAACAGGTTTTCCGGGAGTTATACTGAAGCAGATGGAAAGCTGGAGTTTGGGCCATTGGCGACGACGCGCATGGCCTGTCCTGGGGAAATGGACAAACAGGAAAAAGAGTTCTTTCAGGCCATGTCGAAAGTGGCCGAGGTTGGTGAACGTAGTGGGGCCACGGTCTTATTGGATGCGGATGGTGCGATCCTGATGCAGCTGCTTGCGGAATAACAATCGTTTTTGATCTAGGCTGATCCACATCAAAGCTGGTCGAAACATTTTGCGGCACATCTCCTGTCAGTTACGTGAAGGAGATAACTGATGCTGCGACTGGCATTGATGCTACATATCTTTATTGGGTCCACTTTGGCCGGGGTCGGCGTGATTGCGACACTGGTTATGGGCGGGAACAGCGGCCTAATGATGTTGGCCGCTGCACTGGTCGGTTTTGTGATTGCCTTTCCAGTAAGTTGGAAGGTGGCGCAGGCGCTTTATGCGCGCCCGTCCAAATCCAGCCAAGCTTGAACTGACGAGATAAATTCACGTGGTTTTTCCGCGTGCAGCCAATGGCCCGCACCTGTGATTTTGGCGAAGCGGGCCTTTGGGAATTTCTCGCGGATGGTAGGACGGTAGTCATGGGTGACGTAGCCCGATGTTGCGCCGGACAGGAACAACGTTGGGCCACCGTAGGCGCCACCAATCTCTGGGAAATTCAGAATCTTGGGCATTTCCCGGTCGAGCACATCCAGATTGAGGCGCCAGCGTTTCTCCTTCAAATCCAGAGACTGGGTGAAGAAGGTTTGCAGGGTGGTGTCTTCCAAGTGCACAGCCAACTGCTCAATGGCGTCAGAGCGTTTTTCCACTTTGGATAGGTCAACAGACCGCATTGCTTCGATATTCTGATTTTGGTCGTGGCTGTAGGCCACCGGCGCAATGTCGGCCACGATCAAACGATTGACCAGTTCCGGACTGGTCAGGGCCAGCACCATGGCAGCCTTGCCGCCCATGGAGTGGCCCAGAACATCCATGGGTTTGCCCTGTGCCTGAATGACTTCGGCCAGATCGGCGGCCATGTCTTCATACGAGTGGCTTTCGTACCATGGGCTGAGGCCATGGTTGCGCTGATCTACGCAAAGAATGCGGCGTGTTGCTGCAAGGCGTTTGGCAATTGCCCCCCAGTTTCGGCCAGAGCCAAACAGCCCGTGGACAATCAAGAGGTCGGGTTCAGCGGTGGCGGTGCCATGTTCGATAACGTTCAACATGGCGGTGTGATAACGCGCTTGTTTGAGGGGTTCCAGAGTTGAGTGTTCTGCGCGTGCGGTCTAGGGTGCGCGCATGATGACGACGCAGGACATTCAGGCCAAAGAAGCGCGGCTCTTGGAGTTGGCTAAGGAGAAATTTGGCGTGCGTGCAAAGACCTTAAGCCGGGCCATGAAAAAGATTGGCCGTAGAGTGCCGGCACGGCTGCATCGACAGGCGGAGGTGCTTGTCGAGGCACAGAGACTTGGTGGCCATCCGAAGTTAATGATGCAGGTTGACGGAACGGCCGTGACAAAGGCGTTTGACGAGATTGTTGCACATCTAGAGACCATTGATGTCGCAGACCGCCGCAAAGGTGCGGCGTTGAACTTGGCGGCTGCGCTGGTTTTCAACCTTTTGGTTGTTGTTGTACTGGTGATCCTTGTCCTACGTTGGCAAGGGCTTGTTTAAGCCGCCTTTGCCGCCTTAGGGCACTCCCACAGAATAGTTGGCGCCCCGATGAAGCGACCCATGCGGACGAGTTCGGCGTCCAGCTTGGCGGCGCGTGCTTCGGTCCAGAGCACACGGGCTTCGGACCAGAGTTGCGTGACGGTGATCTCGCCTTTTTTGCGGTTGGCCTTGGCTTCCAGGCGTCCCACGAAACGGTCGCCTTCCAGAAGCGGATAGACGTAGTAGCCCCATTGCCGTTTGGCGGCCGGGACGAAAATTTCGATGCGATAGTCAAAGCCAAATAGGCGGGAGAGACGGTCGCGGTCACGGATTACCGGGTCAAAGGGGTTGAGGATGCGAAGGCGAGACGTGGGGGGCGTGATCTGCCCCAAGCGCTGGGCGATGTCAGCGGGGGCTTGCATGGGCAGCCACTGGCGGCTGGCGGTTTGCACTTCGACATCAATGAGATCGATTGTGCGCATCCAGTCTTTTACATCTGCGGTGTCGACGGCTTCCCAAAAGCGTTTGATGTCGCCTGAGGTGGTAAAGCCAAGGCGGTCGAGAGCTTGCGTGCACAGCCAGTTGATTTGCTCGGCATGGTCAATCTTCTCGGCGCGTTGGGCATCCGGGATGACGCGTTCCGGCAGGTTGTAGAACTTTTTAAAGTTGTGGCGAAAGCAGGTGGAGAGTTCGCCTGCGTACCACAGATAATCCAGGGCCTGTTTGTGGGGTGGGCGGGACCACATCTCTTTGGGTCCTTCGATCTTGGTGTCAAAAGCCTCGGTCGACAGTGCGCCCTCTTTGGCGATACGGGACTTGATGTCAGCTGTGTTGACCTTCGCCAGTGCGGTTTTGAACCACCCCTTTTGGTCCATGCGGGATTTACGGCGTTCAAACTGCGCGCGCCAATAGGGGTAGGTTTCGATGGGCAAAACACTGGCGTCGTGGGTGAAGTGCTCAAACACCGTGCGGTCTTCGGCCAGCAGTTTGTTGAGCATGGGTTCGCGGTAGTTCTGGTTGCGTGACCAAAGAATGTGGTGGTGGGCACGGGATAGCACTTGAATACTGTCCAGTTGCACAAATCCCAGCTTGCCAATGACGGCGCGCGGGTCGGCGGGGCCAGTGGGTGTATCGGAAAGACCTTGCAAAGAGAGCCAGAGGTGGCGGGCGTCACGGTTTGATATGCGAAAGCTCATGGGCGCACGCTAGGGGAATGGATTGAACAAAGAAAGAACATTTTGAGTGTCGGACATGTAGCCTTGGCATTTTCACAGTGGGTGTTTATTCCTGAACGTGGTTCAATAGGTGGGGCACCATGGCTGGCAAAGTGGCAGAGCGCCGTGCGGCGTTGCGCAAAAAACTGATCGAATTGGCGGAAGACCAGATTGCGACAGGGGGACTGTCGTCTTTGAAGGCGCGGGAGCTGGCCAAGGGGGCGGGCTGCGCGGTTGGGGCCATTTATAACGTGTTTGATGATCTGCATGATCTGGTGCTTGAAGTGAATGGGCGCACGTTCAAGAAACTCGGCGCGGCGGTGTCTGCTTCCTATGATGGTAGCGAGAGTCCGCGCGAACGGTTGATCTTGATGTCCCACGCATATCTGGAGTTTGCCGCGGCGCATCCGAAGTTGTGGCGGGCGTTGTTTGATGTGGAGATGACAGAGGGCGGGGCGGTGCCGGAGTGGTATCTGTCCTCACTGGGGGCGTTGTTTACCAACATCCGGACGCCGCTGTCGGAGCTCTATGCGGACATGGGCGAGGAAGAGCTCGGATTGATGACACGTGCGATGTTCTCGGCCGTGCATGGAATCGTGCTTCTGGGGCTGGAGAATCGCATCTCGGGTGTGCCGCCAGAGCATATTCGGACCATGATTTCGCAGGTTTTGTCCCGGATTGGGCCAGAAGTGGTCTTGGAAACGTAAGCAAAAACAGATGCTTCAGAGAAAGTTGAACATCGTTCAATAATTTTCTTGAACGATGTTCAGAAAGCTTCTATCACTCTATTTGTGAACGATGTTCAGAAAATGGAGCGACAGATGTTCGGAACTTTGAAAACATTGATTGTAGGGGCAAACGCCCGGGCCGAAGAACAGGTGCGTGATGTCTATGCTATTGAGTTAATTGACCAAAAGATCCGTGAAGCAAGTGCGAACCTAAAAGCGGCAAAGGTGGCTTTGGCCGGTTTGATCCAGCGAGAGCGGGGCGAGCAGCGACAGATTGAAACTCTGGAAAGCCGCATCGCGGACCTGTTACCGCGGGCCAAGGAGGCTCTTGCAGCGCAGCGGGAAGACCTCGCGCAGCAAGCGGCGCAAGCCATTGCCGATCTGGAAAATGAGTTGGCGGGACGTCAGCAAACGCAAGCACGATTGGAAGCGCGGATCATGCAGTTGCGTCAGAGTGTGGAAACTGCCCATCGCCGTATCATCGACCTGAAACAAGGGGCCGTATCGGCGCGCGCGCTACGTAAGGAGCAAGCCATCCAGCGCAAAGTGAACCGCCATTTGGGAGGGGATAGCCCGTTTGAAGAGGCCGAGGCGCTGATTTCCCGTGTGATGGGTGAAGATGATCCGTTTGAGCAGGGCGAAATCCTGCGCGAGATCGACAGCGGCCTGAACCATGGCGATATCGCGGGACGCATGGCGGATGCCGGGTTTGGCGCGCCGGGCCAAGCGACAGCCAATTCAGTGCTTGATCGCCTGAAAGCCCAATCCAAATAAATCGCCGCAAACGGCAACACCCTTTTTGACTCATAGAATTCGGAGAAACCAAAATGACTGATCGTAACGACAATTCCACCATCCTGATGCTCAACATGGCCGGCGTGGCTTTGGCCTATGTGCTGCTTGGCATTTCCCTTTGGCTGTCCACTGATGTGCCGCTGTCCACCAAAGGCTATTGGGGCATGGGCATCGTTCTCCTGACCATCAGCCTGATCAATGTGGTGAAGTACCGCTTTGACAATCAGCAGCGCGAAGACCGAATTCGCCGGATCGAAGAGGTGCGTGACGAGAAATTGCTTGAAGAGGCGTTGTTGGACGGCAAGCCTAGCGCGTAAGGTACCGCGATATTGGAGAAAGCACCCGAGTTTGCGCTCGGGTGCTTTTTTGGGGGCTATGCCTTGGCCTCTGCCATCAGCCATTTGCGAAATGCGCGTTCTTTGGCGTTCAAGGCGCGGGGCAATGTGACCAGATGATAGCCCAGGTCGGTGCGCGGCAGGCTGCATATCTGTGTGAGGGCGCCGAAGGCCACCTCGCGTTCGACCAATGACTTGGGGTGCACAGAGACACCTAAACCTGCCCTTGTTGCGGAGAGCACGAGCTCGTTGGTTTCCAGTGAGGTCATATCCACTGTGTTGAGATCCAGCCCCGCGTCCTCCACCACTTGCCGCCATTCCAGCATGTGTAGGTCCATCAGCCATGGGTAGTTCCCGGCTTCCGTCAGCGTGAGGTTTTTACTTGTAGAGAGCAGCTTGGGGGAAGCGACCACCCAAAATTCGCCAGATGTGAGCAATTCACAAGACAGCCCCGGCCATAGCCCATTGCCAAAGCGGATGGCCATGTCAAACCCGTCGCGCCGCAGGTCGATCAGTTTTACGCTGGGATTGATGTTGAGTGATATTTCCGGATGGGCCTGCCAGAAGCCGCCAATGCGTGGCATCAGCCAGTTGGCGGCAAAGGATGGCGTGACGCTGACCGAAAGCGGTCGATCCTCTTTGGAGCGCTGAAGCTCGGAGATACCTTCCGCAATGACGTTAAAGCCATCGGTGAGATGTTGGGCTAAGAAGCGGCCTTCCTCGGTGGGGGCCACCCCACGGCCTGAGCGGAAAAGAAGAGGCGTAGCAAGGTCAGCCTCCAGACTGCGTACGTGTTGGGCAACGGCAGCGTGGGTCACATTGAGCTCGCGCGCGGCGGCGCTCAAGTTTTGGTGGCGCGCGGCAGCCTCAAAGGCGCGCAGAGCGGCAAGGGAAGGAATCTTGGACCAATCCATACTGTAATTCCAACTTACATATTGAAAGGCATATTGAGTCGATTTTAGACGAACTGTCCACCATGTTTGGGGCAGATCAACACAAGGAGTGCCAGATATGTTGGGAATTCTTTCACGTAGCTTTCAAGTGGCCACCCGTCAGGCGCATTGGAGCCATCAGGGTGCAGCACCAGTTTCCGAGCCCAAACTGCAGCCTCATTGGCGCGAGGATCGCCGTGCTCGATTTGCGCGGAAGAGTGTATTGGACCAGGCGGCGGAAAGTGCACGGCCCAAACTGTGGGGAAAATAAAAAACGCCCGGCTGTGAAAGCCGGGCGTAACGCGTGTCGGAGACGCTGTTCTTACAGGTTTGGATACAGCGGGAATTTGGCGCAGAGGTCGGAGACCTTGGCTTTTACAGCCGCTTCCACTTCGGCGTTGCCTTCTTCACCGTTGGCAGCGAGGCCATCAACCACTTCGACAATCATGTCGGCAATCGCGCGAAACTCTTCTTCGCCAAAGCCACGGGTTGTGCCTGCTGGTGTGCCCAGACGGATCCCGGACGTCACCATCGGTTTTTCAGGGTCAAACGGGATGCCGTTTTTGTTGCATGTGATGTAGGCGCGGCCGAGCGCTTTCTCGGTGGCGTTGCCTTTCACGCCTTTGGGGCGCAAGTCGACCAGCATCACGTGGGTGTCGGTGCCGCCGGTGACGATGTCCAGGCCACCTTTCATCAGCTGATCTGCCAGAGCGGCAGCGTTTGCGCGTACTTGTTTTTGGTACTCTTTGAATTCCGGACGCAGCGCTTCGCCAAAGGCGGCTGCTTTACCGGCAATCACGTGCATCAGAGGGCCGCCCTGGATGCCGGGGAAGATCGCGGAGTTCACTTTCTTCGCGATGGCTTCATCGTTGGTCAGGATCATGCCGCCGCGAGGACCGCGCAGGGTCTTGTGTGTGGTGGTGGTGGCCACGTCTGCGTAAGGGAATGGGGACGGGTGTTCACCTGCTGCCACCAGACCGGCGAAGTGGGCCATGTCGACCATGAGGTAAGCGCCCACGGAGTCAGCAATTTCGCGGAACTTGGCAAAGTCAATCTGTCGAGGGATGGCGGAGCCGCCGGCGATGATCATCTTTGGTTTGTGCTCGTTGGCCAGCTCTTGCACCTGGTCGTAGTCCAGCAGGCTGTCTTGTTTGCGCACGCCATACTGAATGGCGTTGAACCATTTGCCGGATTGGTTGGGCTTCGCGCCGTGGGTCAAGTGACCGCCGGCATCAAGGCTCATGCCGAGGATGGTATCACCTGGCTGAAGCAGTGCCGTGAACACACCCTGGTTGGCTTGGGAGCCGGAGTTTGGCTGTACGTTGGCAAAGTCACAGCCAAAGAGTTCTTTGGCTCGGTCGATGGCGAGGTTTTCCGCGACGTCCACATATTGGCAGCCACCATAGTAGCGACGGCCCGGGTAGCCTTCGGCGTATTTGTTTGTCAGCACAGAGCCTTGCGCTTCCATTACGGCAGCGGACACGATGTTCTCAGAGGCGATCAGTTCGATTTCATCACGCTGGCGGCCCAGCTCGTTGGTGATTGAGCCAAATAACTCTGGGTCGCGGGAGGAGAGAGATTCAGTGAAAAAGCCAGTATCACGGGTCGTGGACATGGGCATGGGCTCCAGATCATGGGGTTCGCGTTGCTGCGCTTCCTAAAGGAAAGCTGGGAGTGTTGAAAGGGCCGAAAGCGACGCAACATCTTGCCTCAACGCCGCAGATGGTGCAGGGGATAAACATATGACGCCATAGGAAACCTTTGGCGAGGCGGGGAAACCTGTCGGTTTGGGAATGGAGCTGGGGCACAGATGTCCGAAAGAATCGCTTTTGTGGCCAGCAATGCGCCGGTGGCACAGACCGCGCGGGCGGCCTTGATTGGCCGGTATGGCAATGTCCTGCCAGAGGAGGCGGATGTGATCGTCGCGCTGGGCGGTGACGGTTTCATGCTGCACACTCTGCATGACACGCAAGCATTGTCTGCGCCAGTTTATGGCATGAACCGCGGCACTGTCGGCTTCCTGATGAACACCTATTCGGAAAGTGATTTGATAGAGCGGCTCGCCGAGGCGGAAGAGGAGACGCTCAACCCGCTGGCGATGCGCGCGACCTGCGTTGACAGTTCCGTGCACGAAGCGCTGGCAATCAACGAAGTCTCGCTGCTGCGTGCGGGGCCTCAAGCGGCGAAATTGCGCATCAAGATTGATGAGCGGTTACGCATGGAGGAGCTGGTGTGTGACGGCGCCTTGATCAGTACGCCAGCCGGCTCTACCGCCTATAACTATTCCGCGCATGGTCCCATTTTGCCGATCGGCTCTGACGTGCTCGCGCTCACTGCGATTGCGCCATTCCGGCCGCGTCGATGGCGGGGAGCCTTGTTGCCAAAGCAGGCCATCGTGACCTTTGAGGTGCTTGAGCCAAACAAACGACCTGTGATGGCCCATGCGGACAGTCGCTCGATTGAGAACGTGGCCGCGGTTGAAATCCGCTCGGACGAAAGCATCGCGCATAGGATCCTGTTTGATCCTGGCCACGGGTTGGAAGAACGTCTTATCCGCGAGCAGTTTGTGTAACAAAAATCAGCGCGCCATTTGTGCGGCGCGCTGTAATGGACTCATTGTCCAGAATTATCCCGGTGGGGCGGGGCTGGCCCCCGCTTAGGTGTTACGATTTGGCGTAACCGATGCTTTGCAGCGCCACGGTGATTTCATCCAGAATGACCGGATCATCAATCGTGGCTGGCATTTTCCATTCGGTGCCATCGGCGATGCTCACCATCGTGCCACGCAGGATCTTGCCCGATCGGGTTTTGGGCAGGCGATCGACCACCACGGCCAGTTTGAACGCAGCCACCGGACCGATTTTCTCGCGCACCAGTTTCACCACCTCCTGCACAACCTCGTTGTGGTCACGATCCGCGCCAGCGTTGAGGCAGAGGAAGCCCACTGGCATCTGGCCTTTGAGCTGATCGGCCACGCCAATGACGGCGCATTCGGCGACATCCGGGTGTGCGGCGAGCACTTCTTCCATGCCACCGGTCGACAGGCGGTGGCCTGCGACGTTGATCACGTCATCGGTGCGCGCCATGATGTAGACGTACCCGTCTTCGTCAATCATGCCTGCATCGCCAGTTTCGTAGTAGCCGGGGAAGTTGGTCAGGTAGGATTTCTTGAAGCGGTCCTCTGCATTCCACAGGCTCGGGAGGGTGCCCGGTGGCAACGGCAGCTTGCTGACAATCGCGCCCAGTTCACCGGGGGGCAGCTCGTTGCCGCCTTCGTCGAGTACTTTCATGTCGTAACCCGGCATGGGCAGGGAAGGGCTGCCCAGTTTTACCGGCAAAAGTTCAATGCCGACGGGGTTGCAGATTGCCGGATACCCCAATTCGGTTTGCCACCAGTGGTCGATGATCGGTTTTTGAAGTTGTTCCTGAGCCCAGATGATGGTGTCCGGGTCGGCGCGTTCGCCTGCGAGGAAGACTTGCTCCATGCAGGACATGTCGTACTTCTTCACAAATTCGCCTTGCGGGTCTTCGCGTTTCACAGCGCGGAAGGCTGTAGGGGCTGTGAAGAATGTTTTGACTTTGTGTTCGGAAATCACCCGCCAGAAGGTGCCCGCGTCCGGTGTGCCTACTGGTTTGCCCTCAAACACAATGGTGGTGTTGCCGTGGATCAGTGGCGCGTAGGTGATGTAACTGTGGCCTACAACCCAGCCCACATCGGATGCCGCCCAGAACACATCGCCGGGATCGACGTTGAAGACATTCTTCATTGTCCAGTTCAGCGCGACCAAGTGACCTGCGGTGTGGCGCACCACGCCTTTGGGTTGGCCTGTGGTGCCGGAGGTGTAGAGGATATAAGCGGGGTGATTGCCCTCGACGGGCACACATTCGGCGGGTTCCACGCCATATTGGAAGCCGTGCCAGTTGTAGTCGCGGCCTTCGATCAGCTGCGCCACTTCTTGTTCGCGCTGGAAAATCACGCAGAAGTCGGGCTTGTGGGTGGCGAGGTCAATGGCGCCGTCCAGCAGTGGCTTGTAGTGTACCACGCGTCCCGGCTCGAGGCCGCAGGAGGCTGCGATGATGGCTTTGGGTTTGGCGTCGTCAATGCGTACGGCTAACTCGTTGGAGGCAAATCCACCAAACACCACCGAGTGGATGGCGCCAAGGCGGGCGCAGGCCAGCATGGCTTCGAGTGCTTCGGGGATCATCGGCATATAGATGATGACGCGATCCCCTTTTTCCACGCCTTTGGCACGCAGCGCGCCGGCTAGGGAAGCTACGCGGTTGCGGAGCTCGACGTAGGAGATTTCGCGCTTGGAATGGGTGATTGGGCTGTCGTGGATGATTGCGGTCTGCTCACCGCGACCGGCTTCGACGTGGCGATCAACAGCATTCCAGCAGGTGTTGACCTTGGCGTCGGAGAACCACTCATACATGTGGTCGCCTTTGTCAAAAAGCGCTTGGCTGGGCGGGGAGTCCCAGTCAATTGCATCGGCTGCCTGCATCCAAAATGCTTCGGGGTCGTTTTTCCAGCCGTTGTAGACGTCCTGATATGACATGGGGTCCTCCTATCCTTACCCAAATGGATAGAGGAGCGGCTGTCGTCGCGGCAAGTCTTGGGAGCTGTGGCGTGGCGGATTATCGCAGGAAATTTGCAAGTCTGCGACAAATCGCATTGCAAATTTTTGCAAATGCCGGGGTTTGCTTGAGGTTCGCTGGAAAGTGCTGGGGGCTTTGCAAAGTTGCGAAGTTTCAAAATGCAAAACGCGGCGGGAATCGCTCCGCCGCGTTTTAGGCCGCATTCGATTGAGGCGATGTTAGCCGTATTGCGTAACCGGGGTGCCAGCGATCGCAGCCATGTTGAGTAGGCCGCGCGCGGTTATTGACGGGCTGACAATGTGTGCCCGGTTGCCCATGCCCATCAGAATTGGGCCCACTTCCAGTGCGTCGGCGCGCATTTTCAGGATGTTGCGTACGCCGGAGGCGGCATCTGCGTGTGCAAACACCAGAACGTTTGCCGCGCCGTTCAGGCGTGTGCGTGGGAAGACGCGGGCACGCAGGTCGGGGTCAAGTGCGGTGTCTACGTTCATTTCGCCTTCGTAGGTGAAATCCCTGGGGCGGCTGTCTAGGATTTCGATGGCTTCACGCAGGCGCTTACCGGACCCCTGGCGATGGTTGCCGAACTGGCTTTGCGAGCACAGCGCAATGTTAGGCTCCAGACCAAAGCGGCGCACATGGCGGGCCGCGCCTATGGTGATGCGGGCGATGTCCTCGGGGCTTGGCAGTTCGTGTACCTGCGTATCGGCAATGAACAGCGGACCGTCTTCGAGGATCATCAGGGAGAGCGCCCCGTGAGGTGACAAAGATTTGTTGCCCAGGACCTGCGTGATGTAGTTCAGGTGCCAACGGTATTCGCCAAAGGTGCCGCAGATTAGGCTGTCCGCTTCTTCGCGGTGCACCATGATCGCGCCAATCGCGGTGGTGTTGGTTCGCATGATCGCTTTGGCCAGATCTGGCGTAACGCCTTCGCGTTCCATCAGCTCGTGATAGCTGTTCCAGTAATCGTAGTAGCGAGGGTCGTTTTCTGGGTTCACGATCTGGAAGTCCTGTCCCGGACGAATGGACAGGCCAGCGCGTTCACAACGGGCCTCGATGACCTCAGGGCGGCCAATCAGAATTGGAGTCTCTGTGGTCTCCTCCAGGATCGCCTGTGCAGCTCGCAGAACACGTTCGTCTTCGCCCTCGGAGAACACAATGCGGCGCGCGGCTTTGCGGGCGGTTTCAAATACAGGGCGCATCAGAAGCGCGGACTTGAAGACCGATTGGTTGAGTTTGTGCACATAGGCGTCGATGTCGTCGATTGGCCGGGTGGCGACACCGCTGTCCATGGCGGCTTTGGCGACGGCGGCGGAGACAACGCCAACAAGGCGCGGGTCAAATGGTTTCGGGATCAGATATTCAGCCCCGAAGGTGAGCTGTTCACCCTTATAGGCCGCTGCGGCCTCGGCAGAGGTTGTTGCGCGGGCGAGTTCTGCGATGCCGTTCACGCAGGCCACGCACATTTCATCATTGATCTCAGTGGCCCCCACATCCAGCGCGCCGCGGAAGATGAAAGGAAAGCAAAGAACGTTGTTAACCTGGTTCGGGAAGTCGGAACGACCGGTGGCGATGATCGCATCGGGGGCCACTTTGCGGGCCGCGTCCGGCATGATTTCCGGGGTCGGGTTGGCCAGTGCAAAGATGACCGGCTGCGCGGTCATCTTCTCGACCAGTTCTGGTTTCAGCACGCCGGGGCCGGAGAGGCCGAGGAACATGTCGGCGCCTTGGATCACCTCGTCAAGCGTGCGCAGATCGGTTTTCTGCGCGAATTCGGCCTTTTGTGGGTTCATGTCCTCTTCGCGGCCTTCATAAACCAGACCGTGAATGTCGCAGAGCCAGACGTTTTCGCGCTTCACGCCCAGTTTCAGGAGCATATTGAGGCAGGCAATGCCCGCCGCGCCGCCACCGGTGGAGACAATCTTAATGTCTTCGAATTTCTTGCCTGCGACCTGAAGTGCGTTTGTTGCTGCTGCGCCCACAACAATGGCGGTGCCGTGCTGGTCATCATGGAACACTGGAATGTTCATGCGCTCGCGACAGATCTTTTCCACGATAAAGCAGTCTGGCGCTTTGATGTCTTCGAGATTGATCGCGCCAAATGTTGGACCCATGGCACAAACGATGTCGGCCAGTTTCTCTGGATCCGCTTCGTCCAGTTCGATGTCAAAGCAATCGATGTTGGCAAACTGTTTAAACAGAACCGCTTTGCCCTCCATAACTGGTTTGGAGGCCAGAGCACCGATGTTACCTAGGCCCAGAACGGCAGAGCCATTGGACACCACGGCCACGAGGTTCTGTCGCGCGGTGTAAAGCGCGGCATTGGCCGGGTCTTCTTTGATCTCGATGCAGGCCTCTGCCACGCCGGGGGAGTAGGCACGCGAGAGGTCACGACCATTCGCCAGTGGTTTGGTGGCGCGGATCTCCAGTTTTCCGGGTTTAGGATTGGCGTGGTAAAACAGAGCGGCTTCGCGCAGAGATTGGTTGCGATTATCGGGCATGGAGGACCTCGTTTTGCGCGACGCGCAGGGCGGTGAGTGGTGTGGTCAAAATTTTGTTCAGCATTAAACTAGTTTTTCTTCCGTGGGAATGGCCAAATGTGACTTGGCGGAAAGCGTCTCAAATTCGTCGTTGAGTTTTTGACCATTTGGTTACATTCTCGGACAATTCTGCCGCGAGGGAGCAGTGAGGAGAGGGTATGGACGAAATACGAGCAGATGTACGATTGCCGACGCAGGAGTTGCGCGATGATATTCCTTTCTACACCAAAGTTCTCAAAATGCGGATGGATATGATTTATCCCGCTGACGATCCGACGATCGCTGTTTTTTCCGGGCATGGACTTCGGCTGCGGATTGAGAAAGGCGCGCCGGAGGCGCCGGGGTACATTCGCATTCTGACGGATGATCCAGATGCGTTTGCCAATGGTGCGCGTGCTCTTACTGCGCCCAACGGCACCAAGGTGGAAATCGAAGAGTTGAACCCACCCTTGGTGTTGCCGGAAGTGCAGCATTCTTTTGTTGTGCGCCGTCTTGCGGATCAGGCGCCCTGGGTTATTGGGCGAGCCGGGATGCATTATCGGGATTTGGTGCCGGACCGGTTGGGTGGCGCGATGATTGCCAGCCATATTCGTATCCCAGATGGCGGGCCGGTGCCGGATATGGTGCATTATCATAAGGTAGGATTTCAGTTGATCTTCTGCGTCAATGGATGGGTTGATGTGCTGTATGAAGATCAGGGGGGGATGCGGCGGCTCAACGCGGGCGACTGTTTTATCCAGCCGCCGGAAATTCGCCATCGGGTCTGTGAGGCCAGTGACGATCTGCAGGTGATTGAGATTGGTGTGCCCGCGGATCATGTGACTGAAATTGATCACGACATGGCGCTTCCGACTCCTCATGAACGGCCAGACCGTGAGTGGGATGGTCAACGGTTTGTGCATAATCTGGCAGAGGGTTCGGAGTGGGGTGAGTTCCGATTGCCGGGCTTTATATGTCGCGACACAACCATTGCAACCAACACGAAAGATGTGGCGGGCGTACAGGTGATCCGTCGTGGAGATGGCGTGACGCAATGGGCGCGCCATGATGCGGATATCCACTTTACCTTTGTGATGAAGGGCACGATGGTTTTGGAAGGGGAAGGGCGCGAGCCCTATGCCCTCGAAGCCGGAGACGCCTTTGTGATCCCGCCCGGAATGAAAACCCGATACGCCGATCCAAGTGCGGACATCGAAATGCTCGAGGTCACGCTGCCGGGGGCGTTCAAGACGAAAGTGACAGAGACATGAGTTTGGAAAAATCGGCTTTTGCCGTGCGTGAAAACGCCTATGCGCCCTATTCGAATTTCAAAGTGGGCGCGGCGGTGCTGTCTGAGGGGGGCACAATATATGCGGGCTGCAATGTAGAGAACATCGCTTACCCCGAGGGGACCTGTGCTGAAGCTGGTGCAATTGCCGCAATGGTGGCGGCCGGGGAAACAAAGCTTTCCGAAGTATTTGTCGTGGCTGATAGCAAACAGCCGGTGAGCCCCTGTGGCGGATGTCGGCAAAAGCTGGCGGAGTTTGGTGGCAAGGACACGGTGGTGACGCTGGCCAACTTGGACGGTGTGCGTGTGACAATGACGATGGCGGAGTTGTTGCCGGGCGCGTTCGGGTCTGACCACATGGATGCCGATCACCAAGACCGCGACTAACAATAAGGAGAAAAGAATGGACGCAAGAGCCATCATCGCACAACTGCGCAAAGGGGAAGATCCAAGCCGCGAGGAATTGGCATGGTTCGCCAGAGGATTGGCGGACGGCACAGTCAGTGACGCGCAGGCTGGCGCGTTTGCCATGGGCGTGTGTTTGCGTGGTCTTTCAGAGGAAGGGCGCGTCGCCTTGACGCTGGCGATGCGGGACAGTGGTGACACGATGTCCTGGGATTTGCCTGGGCCTGCATTGGATAAGCATTCCACGGGTGGTGTTGGCGATTGCGTGAGTTTGGTTCTTGCGCCGGCTTTGGCGGCTTGCGGGGCTTATGTGCCGATGGTGTCTGGTCGCGGTCTCGGCCACACCGGTGGGACTCTGGACAAGCTGGAGGCCATTCCGGGTTATCAGACTGGCCTCGACGAAGCGCAGTTTGACAAGGTGGTGCGCGACGCGGGGGCGTCCATTGTGAGCGCGACCGCTGAAATCGCGCCTGCGGACAAGCGGCTTTACGCGGTGCGGGATGTGACCGGGACGGTAGAAAGTCTTGATTTGATCACAGCCTCGATTTTGTCCAAGAAGCTTGCTGCGGGGCTGCATGGTTTGGTGCTCGATGTGAAAGTGGGCAGCGGTGCGTTCATGAAAACGTTGGAGGATGCGGAGGCATTGGCGGACTCATTGGTGAGCACGGCCAACTTGGCTGGGTGCCCCACCAGCGCCGTGATTTCGGACATGAACCAACCGTTGGCACCCTCGTTGGGCAATGCGCTGGAAGTGGCGGAGTGCCTGGAGGTGCTCAGCGGTGCCAAAGGTGGGCCTTTGGCCGAGTTGAGTGTATCGCTAGGCGGTGTGTTGCTGGCAAATGCCGGTTTGGCGGCGGATGTCGAAACGGGTGTTGCCAAGATGGTTGACGTGCTGGCAAACGGCCAAGCTGCGGAACGGTTTGGCAAGATGGTAGCGGCGCATGGTGGGCCTATGCGTTTCGTTGAAGAATGGCAGCGGTTCTTGCCGGAGGCCTCGGTGATCCGCGAGGTCAAGGCACCTCTTGATGGCTACGTGACACAGATTGACGGCGAAGCACTTGGGCTTGCAGTTGTTGGGCTTGGCGGCGGTCGTATGGTGGAGAGCGACGTGATCGATCCTGCGGTGGGTTTTTCCGAAGTGGTTCGACTGGGGGCGCAGGTGAAAGCAGGCGATCCGCTATTGCGGGTGCATGCAAGTCGTGAAGATAAGGCGGATGCGGCCGCCGCAGCTGTGTTGGCAGCCATGGACATTGGCGACCAGATGCCCGACATGCCTCCGCTAATCCACGAAAGGAGCCGCTGATGGCACGTGCATTTCTGGTTGTGATGGACTCGGTTGGCATTGGGGGCGCGCCGGATGCGGCGCGGTTCTTCAATGAGGAAACGCCAGACACCGGTGCAAATACATTGGCGCATATTGCGCAGGCCTGTGCAGAAGGTCGGGCCGAGGAAGGACGCAGCGGTCCCCTTCAGGTGCCCAATCTGGATGCCTTGGGGCTTGGCGCTGCGTGCCGGTTAGCGTCGGGGGATGCGACGCCGGGGCTGGACGCAGAGCCACAAGGCGTTTGGGGCGCGGCTACTGAGGTCAGCCCAGGCAAGGATACGCCGTCCGGGCATTGGGAACTGGCGGGTTTGCCCGTGCCGTGGGATTGGGGCTATTTCCCAAAGGAAGAGCCGTGCTTCCCTTCGGATTTGACCAATCTGGTGTGCGAGCTGGCCGGCGTTGATGGTATTCTCGGCGACTGCCATGCCTCTGGCACTGTTGTTATCAACGACCTTGGTGCGGAGCATGTCCAAAGTGGTAAGCCGATTTGTTACACTTCTGCGGATAGCGTGTATCAGATTGCCGCGCACGAAGAGACCTTTGGTCTCGAGCGCTTGCTGAAACTGTGTCAGGATCTTGCCCCGACATTGCACAAGATGAAGATTGGTCGGGTGATCGCGCGACCGTTTGTGGGCGATGCGGAGAATGGGTTCACACGCACCACCAACCGCCGTGACTATGCGATAGCGCCGCCCGAGCCATTGTTGACCAACTGGGTACAGGGTGCCAGCGGCAAAGTGCACGGGGTTGGTAAGATTGGCGACATCTTCACGATGGCGGGCATTGATGATTGCACGAAAGGGTCGGATGCCAAGCTGATGCAGGATTTGCAGGACTTGGTGGAAACGGCCGAGGATGGCAGCCTTACTTTTGCAAACTTTGTGGAGTTTGACAGTCTGTACGGCCATCGCAGAGACATTTCCGGGTACGCGCGGGCGTTGGAGTGGTTTGACTTGGAAATTGGAAAGGTCCTTCAAAATTTGAAGGCAGATGATCTGTTGATCCTGACGGCGGATCACGGCAATGACCCAAGCTGGACCGGAACCGACCACACGCGCGAGCGCGTGCCTGTTTTGGCAGCGGGCGTCGGCGCAAAGGAAGCCGGTATCGTAGATTTTGTTGACGTGGCTGCCACGGTGGCTGCGCATTTGGGGATTACACCGCCCCGTGGAAGGAGTTTCTTGTGAGTGTCGCTGACCTACCGAAAATCGAACTGCACCTGCATCATGAAGGGGCGGCTCCGCCTGCATTCATCAAACAGTTGGCACATGAAAAGAATGTCGATCTGAGCAAGATCTTTGACGAAAATGGCGGTTATGCGTTTCGGGACTTTGTGCATTTTCTGAGCACCTACGAAGATGCGACCTCTGTCTTGACTGGGCCGGAAGAGTTTGCGCGGCTGACCACTGCGATCCTGGAAGAAAGCGCCAAGAACGGAGTGGTTTATACCGAGAGCTTCATTAGCCCTGACTTCTGTGGTGGCGGTGATCTTGGTGCGTGGCGAGAGTATCTCGCAGCGATCCAAGAAGCAGCGAACGCAGCGGAAGCCAAGCATGGAATTACCTTGCGTGGTGTCGTAACGGCCGTGCGTCACTTTGGAGCCGGCAAATCGAAGACCACGTCACATTGTGCGGCCGAAACTGCTGGCAGTTTTGTGACCGGTTTTGGTATGGGCGGCGACGAAGGGCAGTTCACACAAGGCACTTTTGCTTATGCCTTTGATCAGGCCAAAGAAGCTGGCTTGCAACTGACCACGCACGCCGGGGAATTTGGCGGGCCGGAAAGTGTTTGGGACGCGATCAAAGACCTGAATGTAGAGCGCATTGGACACGGGGTGCGCAGTGTTGAGGATCCCGAGCTGGTGAAAGAGCTGGTGGCACGTCAGATCACGCTGGAAGTCTGCCCTGGCTCCAACGTTGTTTTGGGGCTGTTCCCGGATTTTGCCAGCCACCCCATTCAAAAGCTGCGCGATGCCGGGGTGAAAGTGACCGTGAGTACGGATGACCCGCCGTTTTTCCACACAACGATGCGGCGTGAATACGAAGAGCTGTCCAAAGCTTTTGGCTGGGAAGAAAGCGTATTCCGGGAACTTAATCAGACGGCACTTGACGCAGCTTTCTGTGATGCCGATACCAAAGCCAAAGTGGCAAAACGATTGGAGCAAGCCTGATGGATCATTTGACAGTAGTGGATCACCCGCTGGTACAGCACAAGCTGACCATCATGCGCGATCAGGCCACCTCAACCGGGGAATTCCGTCGACTGCTGCGTGAGATCAGCCAGTTGTTGGCTTATGAAATCACGCGCGAACTGCCGATGACTACGAAGAAAATCCAAACCCCGATGGTGGAGATGGATGCGCCGACGTTGGCGGGTCGTAAACTGGCTCTGGTGTCTATTTTGCGGGCGGGTAACGGCTTGCTTGATGGGATGCTTGAGTTGGTACCGTCTGCGCGGGTCGGCTTTGTTGGTCTGTACCGTGACGAGGAAACGCTGGAGCCGGTTCAGTACTACTTCAAGGCTCCAAGCGAGCTGGGAGAACGTTTGGTGATCGCCGTGGACCCGATGTTGGCTACGGGCAACAGCTCTGCGGCCGCAATCGATCTCCTGAAGGAGCAGGGCGCTAAAAACATCCGTTTCCTATGTCTTCTGGCGGCTCCGGAGGGCGTGGCGCGCATGAAGGAGGCGCACCCGGATGTGCCAATTGTGACCGCCGCGTTGGATGAGCGCCTGAACGAAAAGGGCTATATCATGCCCGGATTGGGGGATGCGGGAGACCGTATGTTTGGCACTCAATAGGTCAAATTTCGTGTTTTCAACAGTTTACTCATTGTAAACAATCCGGCTAAGGTGCCCCTACATCTTGTGGGGGCACAATGAAACTGACCAGAGTTATTGCGATCGGCTTGATCGCGGGTTCCTTGGGCGCAGGTGCGGTTACTGCACAGTCCATTAGTTCAAATGAATTGCCGGCGGAGTTTCCGCCGAATGATTTCAAGGGTAAGCAGTTTGTTGACAGCCGCGGGTGCGTGTATATCCGCGCTGGTGTCGATGGGGCGACCACTTGGGTGCCGCGTGTGACGCGGGAGCGAAAGGTCATTTGCGGGTTTAAGCCTACGTTCCCAAACGCGCAGACTACCACCAACGCAGCACCAAAACTTGACAAGAACGTGGTGCAAATTCAGCCGGCAGCGCCGGAAGCAGGTGCCCCTGCAGTTGCTTCTGCGCCTAAGGCTGTAGCGCCAGCGGCAGCGGCGACAACAACAGCGCGCACCACCAGTAGTGCGGCGACCAGCACAGCGAAGACCCCGACCCGTACCGTCAAGGCACCTAAGCAGGCCAAAGGTGCGCCGCTCTACACCACCCCAACAGCGGCACGCCCAGCCAACACTACACCAACCCCCAAAACCACAACACGTACGGTTGCGCCCGCCGCCACTGCGGCTGCGCCAACGGTTGTCAAATCGGCGCCAGCCGCACCCAAAACGACGGCGCCTTCTGTGCGCCGGACGTCCAATCAAGCGCCTCGCGCGGCAGGTGTCGTTTCACCGTGCCGCGAGGGAGTAACCTCTTGGAAGGGATCTGCGGTCCGTTGCGGTCCTCAAGCCTTGTCCCCCGTCACACCAGGCACTGGTCGCCCAACAGCACAGCCGCCTCAAATGCGGTTTGACCAGAATAGCTCGTTGCGTCGCCCGCCAGTGGGAACAGTTGTGCGCGTTGGCGAAGTTGCGCCTGACGTGCGTGTCGTGCCGCGTCATGTGTATGAGGCTAATCGGCACACTCAGGTGGTGTCTATCGTGCCGGAAGGGTATCGCCGCGCATTTGATGACGGCCGTCTGAATGAACGGCGCGCAGAAATGACACTCGCGGGGCAAGCCCAGATGGCTCAGATTTGGACGCAGAAAGTGCCCTACAAGTTGATTGAAACACCAATCGGCGCGGATGGCGTGGTTGCGCGCTCAGACACATCTACTGGGGCTGTGGTTTCCACGAAATCTGAGCCCGCGACCAAATCCCTGCGATTGGCTGGCACGCCTTATGTTCAGGTTGGTACATTCACGGATCAAGCCAGCGCACAGGCGGCCGCCAAGCAGGTGAAACGTCTTGGCTTGCCGGTGCGTATTGGAAAATACCAGCGGAATGGCGTGACCCAGCGCATGGTTCTGGCGGGTCCATTCTCCAATGCGGACAGCGCTAACACAGCGCTCAACAAAGCGCAAAGTGCCGGATTTGGCGGCGCGTTTGTGCGCCAGTAATCCTTTCAAGGTCTGTGGCGATGGTTAGCTGCCACAGATGCCTTGCAACGCCACCCAGTAGCGATCAATCAAGATCGGTTCTGGAAGCTCTTCGGTGAAAGGGGCGGCCTCAATTAAGGCCAGCGTGCTTTCGCCAGATGGGTCCCGCGCCAGTGCGTAAGGCTGCAATCGGACCCGTTTCTCTTCAAATGCTTGAATCAAGGTGTCATCTGCGGCGGTCGATGGCGGATTGCTGATCAGCACTTCTATGTGTTGCATGAGAAGGTCTTCAGGCAGCGCGCCGGTGGTTAGCAGGCGCAGGCTGGCTCGGATCCCGCCGGTTTCCAAAACACCACGCAAGGGGTCAGTGGAGGCCGCTTGAGCGGCCACAATGTAACCGGCGGTGACATCTGGCTCTTCGTGGTCTTCGATGGTGTCGCGCCCCAGAAGGACAATGTTTCCGGGCAGGGCGATCGCTTCTCGCAGGGCGCTCGGCAGAACGGAAATAGAGCGTACCTGAAGGCGTTTTTGAAGGGCGTCCAAGGCTGGAATTGCCAAAGGCGCGGTGCAGGGTTGGCCGGTCAAGCGGGTGGCAAGTTGTTGCATGTCCTGGCCAATGGCCTGTCGCGCCACATTGGGCACCACGCGTACGGCGTGATTTGCCAGTGCATCGGGAAGCCAAAAGACCGCTAAGCCAGCAAGAGAGACCGCTGTGACCGCCAAGACTGTTTTACGTAAGCGACCCGAAACCTTTTGAGGTCGCGCGACGGCTTTGCGCAGCTTTTCAATCGCTTCAACCAGATCATCGTGGGATGGATCAACTTCTAGGGTTTCATCAGAGTCGCCGTCCGGAAAAAACACCGCAGGTCTTTGTCCGGGATTGAGGCGGCGCACTGCTGGCAAGGACCAATGGGTGAGCGCACGGTCCTGGCTGTCTTTGATCACGAGGGTGGCTTCGCCCAGCGACACAATCACTTCACGTCGTTGCACATCCGGTGTTTCTCGCCATAGCGCGGTACCTTCCAAACGCTGGAATTTGTCTAGTGCGGTGCTCATTGATGGGTGCTCAGCCTCAGTTTGGAAGCAACCCTAGCATGAGGGCAAACAGGGGGGCAATCACATGGCCCTCACGAAGAAGGCCCGGAGCAATGTCCGGGCCTTTAGAGATGTAGGGCGTTCAGTTCTTACAGGATCTTGATGCCTGCCGATTTGATGTCCGCCAGGAACTGCTCCAGACCTTTGTCGGTCAGCGGGTGGTTGATCATGGATTTGATCACGCCGGGAGGGGCGGTCATCACGTCGGCACCTACCAGCGCACATTGAGTGGCGTGGTTCACGGTGCGCACAGATGCGGCCAGAATCTCGGTTTCAAAACCGTAGTTGTCATAGACCTGACGAATGTCTGCGATCAGATCCATGCCATCCAGGTTGATGTCATCCAGACGGCCGATGAATGGGGAGATAAAGGTTGCCCCTGCTTTAGCGGCGAGCAGAGCCTGATTGGCGGAGAAGCACAGAGTCACGTTGACCTTGTGGCCATCGTCGGTCAGCGCTTTACAGGCTTTCAAGCCGTCCCATGTCAGCGGCACTTTTACGGCGATGTTGTCGGCGATCTGCACAAGCTTGCGACCCTCGGCAATCATCTCATCGGCGTCGGTGGCGGTCACCTCGGCAGAGACAGGGCCGTCGACCAGATCACAAATCTCTTTGGTGACTTCGAGAATATCGCGGCCGGACTTTTTGATCAGCGACGGGTTGGTGGTCACGCCGTCGACCATGCCAGTGGCGTTCAGCTCGGCAATGGCATCGATATCGGCGGTGTCTACGAAGAATTTCATGTCTGTTCCTCTCCTGTGTGTGCAGGTTTGAAGGGGCAGCGCTTGCAACTGCGGGATTGCGCTGCGGCTGTGTTGCCTTTACCCGATAGAGAGCCCCGCTGGAAGTGGGAATGCGCCGTGCGGCTGTATTTTCCGTTAGCGATAACGATTTTGGTGGGCCAAGGCGGTGTGAGGGACAGTTGAGCGAGACAGAGTTCTTTCCAGAAGGTGCGCTGATAGCGGTGCTGACCACGCAGCCGCTGGATCGGGTATTGGACTACAAGGCGCCGGAAGGCGGGGTTTTGCTTGGGGCATTTGTTGAGGTGCCGCTGGGGCCGCGACGGGTGCTTGGGGTTGTGTGGGGGCCGGGTAAAGGTGATTACGACATCAACAAAATTCGCCCTGCCAACCGCGCATTGGACGTCGCGCCAATGGGGGCGGACATGCGTGGGTTCCTGCAACGCGCGGCAGATTACACACTGACGCCGATGAACGCGATGCTGCGGCTGGCAACCCGTGCCCCGGGATTGTCGGACCCTCCTTCGATGCGCAAGATCTACCGGCGCGGGGAAGGGGAACCGGACCGCCAAACCGATGCCCGCCGCCGGGTGCTGGAGACCCTGTCTGAATACGGCAATCTTGCCTTCACTATGGGTGAACTGTCGGAAATGGCAGGCGTGACCAACTCTGTCATCAAGGGCTTGGTGAAGCAGGGCGTTGTGCGCGAGGAAGCCGCGCCACGGGACACGCCGTTTCCGCGTCTGGACCCGGACTATGGCGGCAAAGAGTTGTCTGAAGATCAGGCAGCGGGTGCGTCGGAGTTGCGTGCAGGGGTGCAGAGTGGGACCTATGGCACAACCTTGCTGCGGGGCGTGACCGGCTCGGGCAAAACCGAAGTGTATCTGGAGGCGGTGGCAGAGTGCTTGCGTAAGGGACGCCAGGCACTGGTACTGTTGCCAGAGATCGCCCTGACCGCGGAATTTCTGACCCGTGTTGAGGCGCGGTTTGGTGCGAAGCCTGCGGAGTGGCACTCCGGCGTGACCATGACCGAGCGGCGGCGGACCTGGAAGATGGTTGGTGAAGGTGGCGCGCAGATGGTGATTGGTGCGCGGTCGGCACTGTTTTTACCGTATCGCGACCTTGGCCTGATCATTGTCGATGAAGAGCATGACACCTCGTATAAGCAAGAAGACGGGGTGTTGTATAATGCGCGGGACATGGCGGTGCTGCGGGCAGCGCTTTGCGAGGCGCAGGTGATCTTGGCATCGGCGACGCCCAGCCTGGAAAGTTGGGCCAATGCTGAGGCGGGAAAATACAAAAAGCTCGAGCTAACCAGCCGTTATGGGGCGTCGGTGCTTCCAGATATGCAGGCGATTGACATGCGGGCGGAGAAATTGCCGGCCAGTCGTTGGATTTCACCCAGTTTAAAGGCGGCGGTGGACGCGCGAATTGCCCAAGGGGAGCAGGCGCTGCTGTTCATCAACCGGCGGGGCTATGCGCCGGTCACGATCTGTCGTGCCTGCGGGCATCAGATTGGCTGTGACAATTGCGATGCGCGGATGGTGGAACACCGGTTTCTCAAACGCTTGCTGTGTCACCAATGTGGTGAGACCAAACCGATGCCGGAGGCCTGCCCGTCTTGTGAGGTCGAAGGCAAGCTGGCACCGGTGGGGCCGGGTGTGGAGCGTCTTGCAGAAGAGGCGCGGGAGTTGTGGCCTGACGCTCGACAGGCGGTGCTGAGTTCGGACCTGTTTGGCTCGGCGCGCGCGCTGAAGGAAAGCATCCGGACGATTGCCGATGGCGGGGCCGACATTATCATTGGCACCCAGCTGGTGGCGAAGGGGCACAACTTCCCTTTGCTGACCTTGGTAGGCGTGATTGATGCGGATCTTGGTTTGCAAGGCTCCGACCTCCGAGCCGCCGAGCGAACCTTTCAGTTGATGCGGCAGGTTGCCGGGCGGGCCGGGCGATCCGAGCGGGCTGGTTTGGCCTTGCTCCAAACGTTTCAGCCGGAACATCCAGTGATCCGCGCCATTTTGACCGGCGACGAGACCGGATTCTGGCGGGCAGAAGCGGATGAACGCCGCCATGCGGTGGTGCCTCCGTTTGGACGTATGGCGGGGATCATTTTGTCGGGCAGCGATGTGGCGCAGGTGTTTGATCTGGGCAATGCGCTTGCGCGAAACACGGGGATGCTGCGTGCCATTGGGGCAGAGGTTTACGGACCAGCCCCGGCGCCCATAGCGCGTGTGCGGGGGCGGCATCGCGTGCGGCTCTTGGTGAAAGCAGACAAATCTGCTCCGTTGCAGAGTGCGCTGGCGCAATGGGTGGGGCAGTTCCGCCTAAAAGGCGATCTGCGTCTCGCGGTCGATATTGATCCGCAGAGCTTCTACTGACCAAGACGTTTGAAGGTGCGCAGGTGCACGTAAGTCTGTGCATGCTTTTGATCTCGCCTTTTCTCCGCGTTAGGCGTATTTGCTGCACATGTTCAGAAAAGTTCCCATTGATGACGCGCATCTGCTGCCATGGTGGCGTCGCCCGATCACCCTGCTGTTCCTCATGGCGCTAGCTATGCCCGTCGCCTTCAACACCTGGAGTGCGCTGCTTAATAACTTTGTGATTGAGGTGGCGGATTTTGATGGGTCCGACATTGGCTTGCTGCACACTGTGCGTGAGATCCCTGGGTTTCTGGCAATTGGCGTGATCTTCTTGTTGCTGTTCATTCGAGAGCAAGTGCTCGGGCTGTTGTCACTGGCGTTGCTTGGCGTTGCGACCGCAGTCACGGCCTACTTCCCGACCATGGGCGGGATCTTGATGATTACCCTGCTGAGTTCGATTGGCTTTCACTACTACGAAACCGTGAACCAGTCGCTGCAACTGCAGTGGTTAGACAAAAAACGTGCACCCAAGGTTTTGGGGTGGCTTGTGGCAGCGGGATCAGCGGCCACTTTGCTGGCTTACGGCATCATTGTGCTGGGGTGGAAACGCTACAATTGGGATTATGAGGTGGTCTACCTCGCAGGCGGTGGGATCACGGCACTGATTGCGCTTTATTGTTTCTTGGCGTTCCCTCAGTTTGAAGGCCGCACGCCGCAGGCACGCAAAATGGTGCTGAAAAAGCGCTATTGGCTTTATTATGCGATGCAGTTCATGGCGGGTGCACGGCGGCAGATTTTTGTGGTCTTTGCTGGCTTCATGATGGTCGAGCGCTTTGGCTTTGATGTGCATGAGATCACGGCGCTGTATCTCATCAATCTCATTGCCAATATGCTGTTCGCGCCTTTGATTGGGGGCGCTGTGTCGAAATTCGGCGAACGGCGCACATTGATTTTTGAGTACGCGGGTCTTGTGATTGTTTTCCTGGCCTATGGTGGCATCTATTTCTTTGGCTGGGGCATTATGCTTGCGGCAACGCTCTATGTTGTCGATCACCTACTGTTCTCGCTGGCATTGGCGTTGAAGACTTACTTCCAGAAGATTGCCGACCCAGAGGATATGGCGCCGACGGCGGCTGTGGCCTTTACGATCAACCACATCGCAGCGGTGTTCTTGCCGGTTCTGCTGGGTTTGCTCTGGTTGGTTTCACCCGGCGCCGTCTTTGTGCTTGCGGCCTCCATGGCGGCAGTGTCGCTGGGTTTGGCTTTCTTGATTCCGCGTCACCCTGAGAAGGGCAATGAGACCCGCTTGACGCGTCCTCTGGCCGCCGCTGCGGAGTAGTTTGTGCCTGCGCAGGCTTGACGGGGCCGAGGGGAGACCCTAGGCCCTGCGCAACCTGATAAGGAGAGCAACATGCCGACATTCACCGCACTGACCACATTGATGGGAAAAGAGCAGGCCGAAGCGCTGGGCGAAGCGATGGAGCGGCTGGTGCCGGAACCCACGGGCGTTGGGGTGTTCGAGGTCGAAGACGGCTCTGGTCTCTGGGAGATCGGCGGCTACTTTGTTGAGGCGCCGGATGAAGCGGGGTTGGCAGTGTTGGCTGCCGCGTTCAGCGCGAAGCCATTTGTGGTATCCGAACTGCCGGAAACAGACTGGGTGGCGCATGTGAAGCGCGAGCTGGCACCGGTTGAGGCCGGGCGGTTCTTTGTCTACGGGAGTCACGATGCGGAAAAGATCCCTGAAGGCGCGGAGCCCCTGTTGATCGAAGCCGCGATGGCTTTTGGTACCGGACACCACGGCACCACCCTTGGCTGCTTGAAGGCGCTGGACCGTGTGGCCAATGAGGGCTTTGTGGGTCAGAACGTTGCGGACATCGGGTGCGGTACGGCTGTACTTGGCATGGGCGCGGCGCGAATATGGCCAAACCCGGTGTTGGCGAGCGATATAGACGAGGTAGCCGTGGATGTGGCCAAGGCCAATGTCACGGCAAACGGATTGGACGGCAAAGTTATCTGTCTCGAGGCGGCTGGCTTCGGGCACCCTGATCTGGCCGCCAAAGCACCTTATGATCTGGTGTTTGCCAATATCCTGAAGGCACCGCTCGTCGATCTGGCACCGGATATGGGCGCTAATATTGAAACTAAAGGTCACGCGATCCTCTCCGGCATCCTGAATGAACAGGCAGACGAGGTGGTCGAAGCCTATGATGCGGCGGGCTTTGACGTGCATACCCGCGAAGAGATTGGCGAGTGGACCACGCTAACGTTGACCCGCCGCGCTTAAACCGGAAAACCTCTGACAGAATCACGAAGCGGGCAGCTGGCAACGGCTGCCCTTTTTTGTGTTCCCTGGCATGTTTGTTTCTTGGATCCGGACAGTTTGACTGCTACCTCTGTGTTGTTTCCATTTGTTCTGCGGAAATGCAGAATTGACGTCAGATTTGACGATAATTCGCCACATTTTCAGCTTTGCGCCTTAATTTCGCCACATTTCGAGCCCAGATTTGTCCATGTTTGGTGGGGGCCAAACCTGAGTTGTTGCCATGAGTGAGTCTTACGCAGAATTCCATGACCGCCTCGCGCGGATCTATCGCAAGCAAGCGAAAACGGGCCGTGTTGCTCGTGAATCTGTTGTGATCAATCGTAATGGATACATGATTGTTAAAGGCGCAGGCCGTCGCCGAGGGTTCCCATGGGCCGGGCTGTTCACCATTGTCGTGTCTTTTTTCATGATCAAAGGCTTCATGATGTCTCAGTTTGGCCCTGACTTCTATTCTCAGGACGTTGTTCGACTGAGCGGTGGGTCTACCGTTGAAAAGGCTGTGGCCTGGACCATGGCGCCTGATCCGGTGTCTCGTTGGATATCAACACAGCTCAACACCAAACTCTAACACTTCAAAGTTTCTGTGGATCCCTCCAAGATCCAATGCGGCCCCGGGTCTCTCTCCCCGGGGCCGCTTTATTTTTCGATGCCAAAAACAAAACCGCCGCCTCATACGAGACGGCGGCTTTCGGTCTAAGCGACCAAAAACTGTGTGAGTGGTGGATTTGCGCTTAGCGAATTGCGTAAATATCGGAGCGGGACAAACCGATGTCGTCCAACTCACGGTCGCTAAGCAACGCCAGAGCGTTGCGGGTGCGGCGTTTTTCGTTCCAGTCTACGAAACGAGCAACAAGCGCGCTGAAGGACTGACCGATACGGTCAGCGGAACCAGAGGTCGACGTATGTTCGAAGGCGGCCATATCAGAAATCCTTTCTTTCAGTTATTATGGACTGTCTTTTCGATTGGCCGCACATATGGCGCGAAATGATCGCCAGCAAGCATCAAATAGGCATAGGTGGCATGCGGTTTTTGCATAGGTCGAGAAGTGCGGAAACGCCTTATTAATAAGGTCGTTTTCGGTGTTGTAAAGGGTCGCTTTTGGGCCATTTTTGTTGAGTTCAGATTGGTCGCTAAATCGTCGAACCTGCAAAAACTTTCTTTCAAATTTGCTTCAGGCTTGGCGTTTGTTCTCGTTTCGTGCTACTTCACGAGAAAGAACAAGAAAATAAAGCACAATGGGGCACAACATGCGCGTATTGGGAATCGATCCAGGCTTGCGAAACATGGGCTGGGGCGTGATCAACGCAGATGGCAACAAGATGAGCCACGTGGCTAACGGAATTTGTCATTCAGTTGGCCAGGATTTGGCGGCGCGGCTATTGTCGCTGCATGAGCAGCTCACCGATGTTGTCGCGCGCTTCCTGCCGGACCATGCGGCGATTGAGCAAACTTTTGTGAACAAAGACGGGGCCGGAACGCTGAAGCTGGGTCAGGCCCGTGGGATCGCGCTGTTGGTGCCTGCGCAAGCAGGGCTACACATTGGCGAGTACGCGCCGAACAAGGTGAAGAAAACGATTGTAGGCGTCGGACATGCAGAGAAGCACCAGGTTGAGCATATGGTGAAACTGCAGCTTCCCGGTGTGAAAATCGCGGGTGCCGACGCAGCAGATGCGCTGGCGATTGCAATGTGTCATGCGCATTACGCCCGTGCCGGGGCCGGGTATGCGGAAGCATTGAAGAGGGCACAGGCATGATTGGCAAAATTTCGGGGACGTTGGAGTACCGCAGCACGGACCATGTGTTGATCGATGTGCGCGGTGTGGGCTATGTTGCCTACTGCTCGGACCGGACCTTGGCGGCTATGCCAAGCGTTGGCGAACAGGTGGCGCTCTATACCGACCTGTTGGTGCGAGAAGACCTCTTACAATTGTTTGGTTTCTCAAGTCTGTTTGAGAAGGAATGGCATCGCCTGTTGATGAGCGTACAGGGGATTGGCGCTAAGGCGAGCATGGCGATCCTTGGCGCTTTGGGCGCTGAAGGCGTGAGCCGGGCGGTGACCCTAGGCGATGTGGCAGCGATCAAAGCGGCCAAGGGCGTTGGCCCTAAAACGGCGCAACGTGTTGTTATTGAATTGAAAGACAAGGCACCGGAAGTGATGGCGCTTGGCGGGACGCTTGGGGAGGCTTTGGCATCTGTTTCTGGCGAAGAGGCGGCTTCGGACGACGAGGTGATCGAAGACGTGGCACGTACACCGGTGAATGCGGGTGGGGCCTCGGCGGCGGCTGGTGCTGCTGCGGCGGCGTCTATGAGTGTGCAGGCCGATGCTTTGTCGGCTCTCGGCAATCTTGGATACGGGCCAGCTGACGCGGCAGGTGCAGTGGCGCAAGCGGCGGGTGAGGATCCCGAGGCAGATACGTCGGAGTTGATCCGAGCGGCTCTTAAGTTGCTGGCACCAAAAGGATAAGTCATGGATCAGCCAGACCCCACACTGCGACCAGAACCACGGCCCGAGGACGCAGATCGCGCGTTGCGCCCGCAAGAGCTGGATGCATTTATCGGTCAAAGGGAGGCACGCGCCAACCTGCGCGTTTTTATTGAAAGCGCCCGTCGACGTGGCGAGGCTATGGACCACACGCTGTTCCACGGGCCGCCCGGTTTGGGGAAGACCACACTGGCCCAAATCATGGCTCGAGAACTTGGCGTGAATTTCCGCATGACCTCTGGGCCGGTGCTTGCTAAGGCTGGAGATCTGGCGGCAATCCTCACCAACCTAGAAGCGCGGGATGTGCTATTTATCGATGAAATTCATCGACTTAATCCGGCTGTCGAAGAAGTACTCTATCCCGCGATGGAGGATTTTGAACTCGATCTTGTGATTGGCGAGGGGCCGGCGGCGCGGACGGTTCGGATTGAATTGCAGCCCTTTACCTTGGTAGGCGCAACGACGCGCTTGGGGCTGTTGACCACGCCCCTGCGGGATCGGTTTGGGATTCCGACGCGGTTGCAGTTTTATACCGAGGATGAGCTCAACGAGATTGTCACCCGCAATGCCAACAAGCTGGGCGTGCCCGCGCAGGATGGTGGGGCACGGGAGATTGCGCGGCGCTCGCGCGGGACGCCTAGGATTGCTGGTCGATTGTTGAGGCGGGTGGTGGATTTCGCCTTGGTAGAAGGCGATGGTGTCATCACAAAAGACCTTGCAGGCGGGGCACTTACGCGGCTTGGGGTGGACAATCTTGGGTTGGATGGAGCGGATCGGCGCTATCTGCTTTTTATTGCGGAGAACTATTCTGGTGGGCCGGTTGGGATCGACACGATCAGTGCAGCCTTGAGCGAAAGTCGGGACGCGATTGAAGAGGTGATTGAGCCGTTTTTGTTGCAGCAAGGGCTTATTCAACGGACCCCGCGTGGGCGGATGTTGGCACAAAAAGCCTGGACACATCTGGGTTTGAGTGCGCCAAGGCAACGGGACCAGAGCGATCTGTTTACCCCGCCAAGCAACGGCAAATAGGACGTCGGTATCTCGTCGGTATTGTGTCTGTTTCACGGAGGTGGGGTTTTGAAGGTTGAAGATGTGAACGCGACGACACTGGCCCCCTCGGAGACATGGGCTGAAACTGATGTGCGAAAGCTAACGCAACAGGCGGCAGCTGTCTCTGACATCTATGCCGCGCGATTTGGTATTCATCGGGATGCGACTTGGTATCTGGCAAAGATGACCGAAGAAGTGGGCGAGTTGCAGGCGGCGTACCTCGCGACGCAGGGGGCGCAGCGGGGCAAGGTGGCTTTGACAGAGGCGCGTCAGAACCTGATTGATGAAGCGGCGGACCTGTTCGGCTTCTTGATGGTCTTTGCCGATTGGCAAGGGATCGATCTGGCCGAAGCTTTTTCGGCAAAATGGGGCCGCTACCTACCCGATGAGGGTGAGACGTGCTGAGGTGTGCTCAACCCAAAAGCTAAGAATGTAAGGCCTCGACGCCTTTTTGGGGGATGATTCCGTGGGGCTGGTGCGCGTTGACGGAGATGCGTGCAGGGAAAAATCATGTCCAGATTATGCCGTTTGCTTTCAATTTGAAGCAGTCAGATTTTGCTTAAATGCGGATCATCCGCCCAATGATTGACAAATAGCAAACGAAATTGGATCGCGCGACATTTGAGGCAAATTTGGTCAGGAGAAGACCTTTGCCGATAACCATTTGTATTACGGTAGTTTAGGGTCAGGACTCATAGCCAGTAAATAACGAGAGCTGCGAGGGCGATGGCGGACAGGAAGACCTTCGGGCATCTGTCGTATCGAGTTGCGACACGCCGCCAATCCTTCAACCTGCCGAACA